>Ga0209162_1001240_pt1 | contig 25758 bp, 19 predicted proteins | sample YNPNPMetaG_FD_187121 | JGI IMG/M metagenome (GOLD analysis project Ga0209162, IMG submission 187121) | Anoxygenic and chlorotrophic microbial mat microbial communities from Yellowstone National Park, USA - YNP NP MetaG (SPAdes) (version 2) ...
CCGCGCCGGCCACCGCGGCGCGGCCGGCGAGTGCCCCGGCATCGGCGCGGGATTCGGCGCCGCTCGCGCAAACGTGGTCGTCGTCCGTGCGCCGCGTTCCTTGACGGCTCGCGCGGTGGGATATATCAGTTTCTCCTCGGGCCTCCGGTGCTCCGCGCGCGGCGCGTCCGGAAGCATCGGGAGGATCATCCGCAACGGGAGAGGTGTGGCAAGCATGGACCAGGCGGCATTGGGATTGCGAAGCGGGCGGGTCGTGTGCGCGGCCGGAACGACGGCGGCGCTGCTCCTCGCGCTCGGTGGCTGCGCGAGCGAAACCCGAACGACGTCGGACGTGCCTCCCGATGTCGGTACCGAGTCGACCGACACGAGGGACGATGCGACCGCGGACGGACCGGGGGACGGACCGGCGGACACCGGATGCGGCCCAGATCGGCGGTGGTGCGGATCGGCGTGCGTCGACACCGCGACCGACCCCGACCATTGCGGGGCCTGCGACTACCGTTGTCTTTTCGACCATGCATCCGCCGTCTGCGCGGACGGCGCCTGCGTCCGCGGTGCGTGCGCCGCCGGCTGGGTCGATGTCGATGGAGAGCCGCGCAACGGGTGCGAGTACGAATGCACGCCGGCCGGCGAGGAGAACACGGCCGCCGGCACCTGCGACGACGGCCGGGACAACGACTGCGACGGGCGAACGGATGCATCCGACGCGGACTGTTCGGACTGCGTGCCCGAGTCGTGCGACGGCCGGGACGACGACTGCGACGGCCTGACGGACGAGAACTTCGATCTCGACTTCGACCCGCTCCATTGCGGCGCCTGCGGCAACGCATGTCCGGACCGCCCGCACGCCACGCGGAACTGCGTGCTCGGCGAATGCGACATCGTTTGCGCGGCCGGATACGCGGATACCGACCGGCAACCGGAAAACGGCTGTGAGTCGACTTGTTCGCCCCCGGAGGTGGGGGATCCCTCCGAGACTCTGTGCAACGGGGACGACGACGACTGTGACGGGGCCGTGGACGAGAACTGGTCGAGCGACATGCGTTGCGGCCGGGGCCTTTGCGAGAGACGGGCGGTGTGCGTCCGCGGCGAAGTCGTTTGCCACCCGCGGACGCCGCCCGCGACGCAGGACGCCACATGCGACGGCATCGACGACGATTGCGACGGCACGACCGACGAGGACTGCCCGCCGGGCTGCGGCGATGGCAGTTGCAACGGCACGGAGACGTGCTCGACGTGCCCGGCGGACTGCGGGGCGTGCCCGCCGACGTGCGGGGACGGCAGTTGCAACGGCACGGAAACCTGCACCTCGTGTCCCGCCGACTGCGGGGCGTGCCCGCCGAGATGCGGCGACGGCACGTGCAACGGCACGGAGACGTGCTCGACGTGCCCGGCCGACTGCGGGGCGTGCCCGCCGAGATGCGGCGACGGCACGTGCAACGGCACGGAGACGTGTTCGACGTGCCCGGCGGATTGCGGGGCGTGCCCGCCGACGTGCGGGGACGGCAGTTGCAACGGCACGGAGACGTGTTCGACGTGCCCGGCGGATTGCGGGGCGTGCCCGCCGACGTGCGGGGATGGCAGTTGCAACGGCACGGAGACGTGTTCGACGTGCCCGGCGGACTGCGGGGCGTGCCCGCCGACGTGCGGGGACGGCAGTTGCAATGGCACGGAGACGTGCTCGACGTGCCCGGCGGACTGCGGGGCGTGCGGACCGGTCTGTCGCGACGGCATCTGCGATCGGGCGCTCGGCGAGAACTGCACCTCGTGTCCCGAAGACTGCTTTCCGTGCACGTGCCGATTCAACATCGCCGCCGGGACGGAAGCGGATTGCGTCGCTGCAATGAACTTCCGCCGTGCGCAATGCGCGGCGGGGGGTTGCAGTTGGGTCGGCCCCACCTCGTGCACCTACGGGCCCGGGCCGTCGTGCTCTCCGGCCTGCTGGTGGGTCCAGGCCGATTGCCTGTAGGCCGGTCGAGCCGCCTTCCCTCCGGGTGACCGCCCCCGGCGTCGGTCCCGTCGGCTGCTTCGCGCCGGGTCGCACGCGTTCCGCCGCGCGCCGAGCCGTGCTACGCTGGTCCCCAAGGAGTTGGCTCGATGCGACACGCGTTCGCCGTTCCCGCCCTTTCGGCACTTGCCGTCGCCCTCTCCGCCGCTTGCGGCGCGGCCGCCGTGCCTCCGCCGGCTCCCGGCCCGGCGGGCGGCGTCCGGAACGAGAGCGCCGCCGCCGAGGTCGCCGCTCCCGCCGTCGCGGCCCCGGAGGCCGCCGTGCCGGCCGCCGTCGAGGACGCCTTGCGGCGCCAGCGGGATCGCCTTCGGCCATGCTGGGACCGGCTCGTCCTCGATCACCCCGACGTGGTCGCCGGTCGGGCGACCGTCTGGTTCCGGATCGATCCCTCCGGTCGGGTCCTCTCGGCCGAGCTGCTGTCGGGCCCGGTCGAAGATCCGTCCTTCCGTGCGTGCGTAGAACAGCGGGCGCGGGAGATGAACTTTCCGCAGGGCGATGCGCCGGGGGTGTTTCCTCATTCGTTCGAGTTCGGCGCGCCGGCAGGCGGCGGCGTGGAATAGTGCCGGCCGGACAGGGGCGCCTCCGCCTCCGCCGGCGCATTCGCACCACGGGCGAGGTGGATCGGGTGGAGCGGGTCGGCGGGACGCTCCCGGACGCGGACTTCGAACGGTGCGTCCTGGACCCGCCTCGCCGGGTCGGATTCCCCGCGGCGGACACGCCCACCGTCTTCCCCCACTCGTTCCCGTTCGCGCCGTCCGGCGCCGCGGTGCCGCTCGCCGAGTGACCGCTATGTCTCTTCGCCGAGGCGCCGGCGGACGACGCGCACCGCCTCGTCCACGGAAATCCGCTCCTGTTTCATCGTGTCGCGGTCGCGGATCGTGACGGTGCCATCCTCCTTGGTCTGTCCATCGATCGTCAGGCCGTACGGCGTCCCCGCCTCATCGTGGCGACGGTAGCGTTTCCCGATCGAGTGCTGTTCGTCGTAGCGCGCATGAATCCCTGCCCGGCGGAACCGTTGCACGACGTCGCGCGCCAGCTCGGGCAGCCCGTCCTTCTTCACCAGCGGGAAGACCCCGACCTTGTACGGTGCCAGCCGAGGGTGGAGGCGGAGCACGACACGCGACTCCCCGCCGGGTTCGGTCGGCGGTTCCTCGTCGTAGGCGTCACACAGGAGCATCAGTACGGAGCGGGTGGCGCCGGCGGAAGGCTCGACGACGTAGGGCACGTAGCGCCAGCCCGGCTTGCCGGTGGTCGGATCGGGCTTGTTCGGGTCGAAGTACAACAGCTTCTTGCCGGAATACTCGGCGTGCCGGCGCAGATCGTAGTCGGTGCGCGACGCGATCCCCTCCAGTTCGTCCCAACCCCACGGGAAGAGGTACTCGACGTCGTAGCAGTCGTCGGCGTAGTGCGCCAGCTCGTCCGGCGCGTGACGCCGCAACCGCACGTCGTCCGGCCGGTTGAGGTAGCGCCGGTACCAGGCGAGCCGCTCCCGGGTCCAGTAGTCCATCCACTGGGCCTGCGTCCCCGGCTCGACGAAGAACTCGATCTCCATCTGCTCGAACTCGACCGAGCGGAAGATGAAGTGCTCGACCGTCACCTCGTTGCGGAACGACCTCCCCACCTGCGCGATGCCGAACGGGACCTTCATCGACATCGCGGCCTGGACGTTCTCGAATTGCACGAACATCGCCTGCGCGGTCTCGGGACGCAGGTAGATCACGTTCTCGGCCGATTCGACGGGTCCGAGGTTCGTCCGGAACATCAGGTTGAACATCCGCTCCTCGGAGAGGTCCGGTGAGCCGCACGCTGGGCAGACGTACCCGCGTTCGGCGACCCGCCGCAGCATCCGACCGCCCTTCTTCCCCCCCTCCGGGTATTCGACCTCGGTCCCGACCTCGACGCGCGGCGCCTTGTCGGCGCGGAACCGTTCCTTGCAGTTGCGGCAGTCGACCAGCGGATCCTGGAAGCCGGCGACGTGTCCCGAGGCTTCCCAGACGCGGGGATGCATCAGGATCGACGCGTCGATCCCGACGATGTCCTCGCGTTCGTAGACCACCGCCCGCCACCATTCGTCGATCAGGTTCCGCTTGAGCTCCGCGCCGAGCGGGCCGAAGTCGTAGCAGCTCCGGAGCCCGCCGTAGATCTCGCTCGAGGGGAAGATGAAGCCGCGGCGCTTGCAGAGCGACACGATCTTCCCCATCTTCTCCTCGCCCCGCCGCCGGTCCGCCGTTCGCTCGTCCGACATGGTCGCGCTCCTTTTCCGCGCCGCCGCCCGCGATCCGGGACCCCTGGCCGGCGCGGCGCGAAGGCTATACCATCGGTCCCGGCAGGGGGAAGCCGTGCGGGGGTGGCGGCGGGCGGCTGCTGGGGCCGGCCGCCCGGGAGGAAGGGCGATGGGCGTTCGAGAGATCGCCGGGGCCGCGGACGGGGCGGTCCCCCGGATGCCGGGTTCGCCACCGGTTTCGGGATCGGCCGCGGCTTCCCCGTCCGGGAAACGGGATGCGGTGCCCGACCGCCCCCCCTGCGGCCCGCTCGCCGGCCTCCGCGTGCTCGAAACCGCCACGCTGCTCCCCGGCCCCTGGGCCGGCCTGATGCTGGCCGAACTGGGGGCCGAGGTGATCAAGGTCGAGCCCCCGGAGGGGGACCCGACGCGGCACTACCCGCCGCACCGCGGCGGCGTCGGCTACCTGTTCCTGCTTGCCAATCGCGGCAAGCGCTCCGTCGTCCTCGACCTCAAGCAGCCGGCGCAGCGTCAGCGCTTCCTCGCCCTGGCCCGCACCGCCGACGTGGCGATTGACTCGTGGCGTCCCGACGCCGCCGCGCGCCTCGGCCTGACCCCCGACGTGCTGGCCTCGGTCAACCCCCGCCTCGTCACCTGCTCGATCACCGGCTACGGGAACGCCGGTCCCCGCCGGCAGCTCGCCGGCCACGACATCAACTACGAGGCGTGGGCCGGCGTGCTGGCGCTCTCCGGCCATCCCGTCACCGGCCCCGCGGTCCCGGCCGTCCAGGCCGCTGACTTCGGCGGCGGTACCCTTCCCGCCGTGGTCGGCATTCTCGCCGCGCTGCTCGAACGCTCCCGCACCGGCCGCGGCCGGCACCTCGACGTGGCGATGGCCGTCGGCTGCGTCCCCCTCAACGTCATGGCGCTCGGCCTGTCCGACGCGGGGTTCGACGACCCCGCCCCGGGCGACGGACCGCTCACCGGCGGCGTCCCGTGCTTCCGCGTCTACCGCGCCCGGACCGGCTGGCTCGCCGTCGGAGCGCTCGAACCGAAATTCTGGCGCGAGTTCTGCCGCGTGCTGGGCCTGGCGGAGCCGTTTCCCGACGCCTTCGCCGTGGGCGAGCGGCGGGACGAGGTGGTGCGGCTCGTCGAACGCCGCCTGGCGGAAGCCGACGCCGAGGAGTGGGAGCGCCGGTTCCGCGGCGTCGATACCTGCGTCGAACGGGTCCGGTCCCCGCGGGAGGTGCTGGCCGACCCGTGGCTGCGCGCGATCGGCGCGATCGGCGCGGCGCCCGATCCCGAAGGACGCCCGCTCGCGACGCTGCGCGCCCTGCCCTGCTGGCCCGACGCCCTGGCGCTCGGTCCCGCCCCCGCCCTCGGCGAACATACCGCGGCCGTCCTGGACGCGATTCCGGAGGAGAGATGAGACTCCGCGTCGAGTGCTACGCCGGATCGCGGGGCGACGAGCGCCCGACGGCGGTCGTGCTCGGCGGAACGCGGCTGCCCGTCGCCGAGGTGCTGGACACCTGGTACGGCACCGATCATCTCTACTTCCGCCTGCGGCTGGAGCGGGGCGACGAACTGCTCGTGCGCCGCGACGAGGACGGCGCGTGGACGCTGGAACAGCTCGTCGCGTTGCGGTGACCGGCCGCCGCCCGGCTCGCGCGCCGGCCGACCGGCGTCACCCGCGCGGGGCCGCCGGTTGGACACCCGGCCCCGGCTCGTGCGAGGGTACGGGCGATGGACCGGCTGGTCGAACGGTTGGACGGCGCCCTGCGGGCCCTCGGGGGTGAGGTCGAGGTGGCGACGGTCGAGTCGTGGGGGGCGCTGATCCGTGAGGCGATGCAGGGCAAGGCCCGCACCTTCCACACGGTCGAGCACCTCGAGGAGATCTGGCAGGACGCCGGCCCGATCGAGACGCTGGCGATCCTCTTCCACGACCTGGTGTACGTCCAGGTCGACCGCGGCGTGCCCGAGACGGTTCGTCTCATGGTGGCTTCGGCGGCCGACGCCTGCGGCGGCCGCTTCACGGCCCGCGGTTTCGACCCGGCCCAGGACCGGCCCGGCGCGCTGACCGCACGGGTGTTCGGGATCGAGCCGGGGACGGTGCTTGCACCGACGACCGGCCTCAACGAGTACTTCAGTGCGCTCGTCGCCGCGCGACTCCTCGCCACCGTGCGGCCGGACCGGGATGTGGCCCGCGTCGTCGCCTGCATCGAGGCCACGATCCCGTTCCGGCCCGCCGACGAACAGGGCAACTCGCCGCTCGACCGCCTCGCCGTCCGGCTGGCGCGAACCAACCGGGAGCTGGCGCTGGGTTTGAGCGACGAACAGGTCGCGGAGGCGATCGAGATCGCCGCCGAGGTCTCCCATCGCGACCTCGCCAATTTCGCCGACCCCGACCCTGCCGGCTTCCTCGCCCACACCTGGCGTCTCCTTCCGGAGACCCACGAGGAGCTGCGCCGGTCCCGCCCCTACACGATTCGCCAGTACCGTGCGTCGCTCCAGCAGTCCGAACGGTTCCTGGCGGGGCTCGATGCCGAGCGGATCTTCCCCGCGGTACGCGGTCGCGACCGCGAGCCGCGGCTGGTCGAGCGGCGCGAACGCGCCGCGAGGAACCTCGATGTCGGCGTGCGCTACCTGCGCTGCAAGCTGTTCGCCGTCGGCCTGCTCGAGGCGCTGGCCGAGGCGACCGGCGGCGATGCCGAGATGGGACTGTTCATGGGCGACCGGCCGAGTCTGGAGCGGGCCGCGCCGCGGCTCGAACAGCACCTCCCCGCGATTTCCGAGGAACGGCGGGCGGCGCACGACCCGGTGGTTCGCGACCTGCTGCTGCACGGTCGCGCCGGCGAGACGCCGTTCGACACCCGGACCTCGCCGCTCTCTGCGCACTTGTACCTGCGCCTCGGGGAGCCCGCCGTGCTGGCCGGCGCGCGACGGGCGGGCGAACTGTTCGCCGGGCGGCTCGAACCGACGGCGTTCCTCGCCGCGATCGACCCGGCCTGCGTCGCGGACGTCGCCGAGGCGGCAGCGCGCACCGCCCATTCCCGCGAACGCGCGCTGCTCGATCTGGCGGCCCGCTTCCGGACCGCCGGAACGCCGCCGCGGTGACCGGGGCAAGAGGGTTGGACCCGGTTGGACCCCGAGCGGTTGTCGGGACACGGCGCAGGCACCCCGAGAGGTTGGTCGCTCCCCTTTCCGGGGATGCGCCCCTGGCGAACGCGGGAGTTGCCCGCCGCACGGGAGGGGGTATCCTTGCGCCGGAGGTCGTCGTCGCGATCCCGGGAGGCTTCGTCGATGCCGCGTCTTTCGCTTCTTGCCCTGCCGCTCGCCGTCCTCGCCGCCGGGTGCGGCCGCTCCCCCTCGGAACCCTGCGAACCGGCCTGCCGTGCCGGTTTCGAATGCTACTACGGCATCTGTCTGCCGTCCGGCCTCGACGCCGGAACCGACGGCGACATCGCGCAGCCCGAGGACGCCGCCGACCGTCTCGAGACGCCGCCCGATGCGCCGGACGACACCGGTTGCGCCGACTCCACCCTCTGCGACGACGACAACCCGTGCACGTTCGACCGGTGCGAACCGGGGGGCGGCTGCAGCAACCCGCCCGTTCCGGACGACACGGGCTGTGCGGACGACGGCGACCCGTGTTCGCGGGACGTATGCCTGGCCGGAATCTGCACCCACCCCGCCGTCGAGGACTGTTGCCGGGCCCGCGAGGAGTGCGACGACGGCGACCCCTGCACGGCCGACGACTGCGGCCCCGACCGTCTGTGCCGCCACGAAGGGATCCCCGATTGCTGCACCCGGGATGCCGACTGCCTGTGGGAAGACCACCTGTGGGAGTGCGACCCGGCGAGCCACACCTGCTACGATCCGCCCCGCGGCGAGTTCTGCGCGAGCTGCATGACCCGCCGGGACTGCGGCGACGGGGGCGAATTGTCCGACGACTGGTGTGTCCGGTACGCCTGGGACGACGCCGGCTGTTCCAAGGACTGCCGCGACGACGCCGACTGTCCCGGCGCGTCGTACTGCCGTAATCTCGAGCGGGAATCCCCGTGCACGCCGACGGACGTCGCCTGCATCTGCGTGTCGCGGCTCGACAGCTGCGCGGCCTACAACACCTACGGCGATCCGTGCCTGATCGACGACAACTGCCGCTCCTGCAGGGCCTGTGGCCGTCTGGTGTGCCGCAACCTCCGATGCACATGGCCCTGCGATGGGTCGGAAGAGTGCCCGCTGGGCGCCGTCTGCGTGGACGGGGTCTGCGCGCCGGGCTAGCGGCGCGGCGGCGGCCCGCTTCGACCCCTTCGGTCTTCCGTGTTACTCTCCGTTCGCGACGGGGCGGAACCGGGCGCGTTCGGGGCCGCGGACGCGGTGCGGGGAGAAGGTTTCGGGGGGAAGGGAGACCGGCCGGATGGAACGAGGTGCGAGAGGTCCGAACCGACGGCGGGAAGGAGGACTGGGGGAATCGCGCGCGGCGCGCCAGTGCGGCGTCACGGTCGGGTGCGCCCTGGCGGTGCTGCTCGGCGGCGTCCGCTGCGACTGCGGGGGCGGCGACGGTGGCGCATCCTGCCGCACCGCCACCGATTGCCCCGACGGTTGGGTGTGCGTCGCCGGCCACTGCGTCCGGCCGGACGCCGGAACCGACGCCAACGCAGACGCCGAGGCGGAGGCGGGCGACGGTGTCGAGACGTCCGGGGAGACCGACGCTCCGACCGACGACGCCGGCTGCCCTTCGGGGCTGTTCTGCGGCTCCCCGCCGGCCTGCTGCGCGGCCGGCGACGAGTGCATCGAGGGGCTGTGCGTTCCACCGTGCGCCTCTGGCGTCCGCTGCGGCGCGACGCTCGACCTGTGCTGTGCCGCGGCCGAGGTTTGTCTGGGCGAGGCGTGCACCGCGCCCGGCGACCCGTGTGCCGACTCGTTCGACTGCCCGGAGGACTTCTTCTGCGAGCCGACCCTCGGGCGCTGCCTGCCGCAGCTCGACCCGCTCACCTGCGAGGTTCGCCGGACGCCTGAGCCGTTCGAGGTACTCCTGGAGTGGTCCTGGACCGGTTCGACGACGGCGCCGACGTACGACCAGCCGATCGCCGCGCCGGTGGTGATCGACCTCGACGGCGACCGCGACCCCGAAGTGCTCGTCTCGTGCGCCCGGCAGGGGGATTGGCAGGACGCGGTGCTGCGGGCCCTGGACGGCGACGACGGCACCGAGCGGTGGGCGGTCGATGCCGCCGCCTGGCACCTCAACGGCCGGGCCAGCATCGCCGCCGGGGACATCGACGGCGACGGGCGGCCGGAGATCGTGGGGACCGCGGCGTCGACCCCGAGCGCGATCCTGGCCTTCGAACACGACGGCACGCCGAAGTGGCGATCGACCGACGCCGCCGGCAATCCGACCACGTACGACGGCATCAGCAAGGGGATCGCCCTGGCGGACCTGGACGGCGACGGCTCTCCCGAGGTGGTCGCCGGCGGCGTCGTGCTCGACGCCAACGGTCGCGAACGGTGGAGCCGGGGCGGGATGGAAGGCGACAACAACTACGGCGGTGGGCAGCCTACCGTCGCCGACCTGGACCTCAACACCGTGCCCGAGGTGGTGACGGGCGCGCGCGTCTGGCAGGCGGACGGGACCCTGATGTGGGACGGCGGCGCTCCCGACGGCTATCCCGCCGTAGCCGACTTTGCGGGTCTCGGTCTGCCGTTCGTGGCCGTCGTCGGCAACGGCACCGTGCGGATTCTGCGCGGCGCCGACGGCTCGCTGTTCTGGGGACCGGTGTCGATCCCCGGTGGCGGCCGCGGCGGTCCCCCGACCGTGGCCGACTTCGACGGCGACGGCCGGCCCGAGATCGGGGTCGCCGGCGGCGCCTCGTACTCGGTTTACGACCCCGACGGCGCGGAGCCGATCCGCTGGAGTCGCGAGACGCAGGACGAGTCGTCCAACGCGACCGGTTCATCGGTTTTCGACTTCGAGGGCGATGGGGTCGCCGAGGTGGTGTACTGCGACGAGTGTTTCATGCGGGTCTACCGCGGCATCGACGGCGAGGTGCTGCTCGAGATCCCGAACAGCTCGGCGACGATCAACGAGTACCCGCTGGTGGTGGACGTCGACGGCGACGGCAACTCGGAGATCGTGGTCGTGGCGAACGACTCCGCGGCCCGCACTCCGCCCTTTGACCGGTGTTTCTCGCGGCCCGGCTTCGACGCGCCCCGCCACGGTGTGTTCGCGTATGGCGACGCGCACGACCGCTGGGTGCGTACGCGCCGCATCTGGAACCAGCATGCGTACCATGTCACGAACGTCGCCGCCGACGGTTCGATCCCGCGGATCGAGGAGAACAACTGGACGACCGCCGGGCTCAACAACTTCCGCCAGAACGTGCAGGGCTCCGGGGTGTACAACGCCCCCGATTTGACCGTGATCGGCCTCGCCGCCGACCTGACGAACTGCCCCGCCTCGGCGACGCTTGCGGCCCGGGTCGCCAACCGCGGCAGTCTCGGGGTGGCGGCCGGCATTCCGGTGGCGTTCTACGAGGGCACGCTGGCCGCGCCCGGTCCGCTCCTTGGGGTCGTCCGGACCGCGGTTCCGCTGCTGCCCGGGGCCAGCACCCTCGTCACCCTCGACGTGCCGCTCGGTCCCGGTCCCACCTACGCCTTCTTCGTCGTGGTCGATGACGACGGCGCGGGTGCCGGGACGACGGTCGAATGCGACGAGACGAACAACCGCGGCTCGATCGCCGACCTCGACTGCCTGCTGTTGTGATCCTCTGGACCGTTCGCGCGGGCCGGTGGTAGGTTGGCCGGCGAAAGGCCGCCGCGCCCGGTCGCGCGACCGGGTCGCGGCGTGGGCAAGGAGGGTCCCCGATGAGCCAGGCCGTCGGTGCCCGGATCGTCCGATCGGACGCGGTGGCCAAGGTCACCGGGGCCGCCAAGTTCCTCGACGACCTGGCGCTTCCGGGCATGCTCCACGCTGCGGTGGTGCGTTGTCCGTTCCCCCACGCCGGGATCCTCGGACTCGACCCGGCCCCGGCCCTCGCCGTCCCCGGCGTCGTCGCCGTCGCCACCCACCGCGACATTCCTGGCCGCAACGTCGTCCACATCGTGCTCGACGACCAGCCGCTGCTGGCGGAGAAGGTGGCGCGCTACGCCGGTGAGCCGGTGGCGCTGGTGGCTGGCGAGACGCGCGAGGCGGCCCGCGCCGGCGCCGCCGCAGTCGTCGTCCGTTGGGAGGAGCGCCCCGCGCTGCTCGACCTGCGCGCCTCCCGGGGCAACCCGATCCGCATCTTCGGCGAGGACAACGTCTTCGCCCACCACTGCATCCGTCGAGGCGATGTCGAGGTGGGGCTGGCCGAGGCGGACGTGGTCGTCGAGGGGGAGTACCGCACCGGCTACCAGGAGCATGCCTACCTCGAACCCCAGGGGATGCTCGCCGTCCCCGAGCCCGACGGCTCCATGACCGTCTACGGCTCCATGCAATGCCCGTTCTACGTCCAGGACGCCCTGTCCACGCTGCTGGCCCTGCCGAAAAGCCGGGTTCGGGTCGTCCAGACCACCACCGGCGGCGGCTTCGGCGGCAAGGAGGACGTCCCGTCGCTCGTCGCCGGCCAGGCCGCGATCCTCGCGCACAAGACGGGCCGTCCCGTGAAATTGGTGTACGGGCGCGACGAGGACCTGGCGGTCACCAGCAAGCGCCATCCGACCTGGATCCGCTGCCGGACCGGTGCACGGAAGGACGGAACGCTGGTCGCCGCCGACGTGGAGATGCTCTACGATGCCGGCGCCTACGCGACGCTCAGCCCCGTCGTCCTCTGGCGCGGCGTCGTTCACGCCGTCGGGCCCTACCGCTGTCCGAACGTGCGGGTCGAGGGACGCGCGGTGGCTACGCACCGGGTTCCGTGCGGCGCGTTCCGCGGCTTCGGTTCGCCGCAGTCGCTGTTCGCCGCCGAGTCGCAGATCGACCGTCTGGCCGCCGCGCTACGCCTCGACCCCGCCGAGATCCGCCGCCGCAACCTGCTCCGTCCTGGCGACGCCACCGTCACCGGCCAGGTGCTTCGCGACTCGGTCGGGGCGCAGGAGGTGTTGGAGCGGGCCCTGGCGGCGGCCGAGTGGGGCGTCCCAGCGAGCCTTCCGCCGGACCCCGACGGCGAGCGAACCACGCTGCCGGGCGCGCAGCGCGGTTCCGCCGCCGGGACCCGGCGCGCCGGCCGCGGCCTGGCCGTCGTCTACTATGGCTCCGGCCTCGGTGCCGGCGGCAGGCGACTCGACCGCGGCGACGCCTTCGTGCAGATCCACGAGGATGCCTCGGTCTCGGTCGCCGTCGGAACGACCGAGATGGGCCAGGGGATGCTCACCGTGCTGGCCCAGATCGCCGCGGAGGACCTCGGCGTCCTGCCCCGCGACGTGCGCGTGCTGCCCACCGACACGAGCCGGGTTCCCGACAGCGGCCCGACGGTCGCCTCGCGCGCCACGACCGTCTCGGGCAACGCCATCCGCCATGCCTGCCGGCCTCTGCGCGAGATGCTCCGCAGCGTCGCCGCCGAGAGGCTCGGCGCCCGGCCGGAGGATGTCCGGCTCACCGGCGGATTCGCCGCCGCGGGAGAGCGCAGGGTGACGATCGGCGAGGTGGTCGCCGAATGCGCCGCGCGGCGCCTGCCGCTGGCCCACGTCGGGCACCACGTCGGCCCCGACAACACCTGGGACCCCGCCACCGGCCAGGGCGACGCCTACGAGGTCTACGCGTACGCCGCCGTGGTCGCCGACGTCGAGGTTGATACCGCGACCGGCCAGATCGAGGTCCGCCGGATCGTCGCCGCCCACGACGTCGGCCGCGCGATCTCGCCGTCCGGCGTCGAGGCGCAGATCGAGGGCGGGACGTTGCAGGGCGTCGGCTACGCCGTCTGCGAGGAGGTGCTCGCCCCCCACGGCGTCATCCTCAACCCGAACCTCGGCACCTACATCATCCCCACCGCCCTGGATGCCCCGCGCATCGTGCCGATCGTCGTCGAGGCCCCCTACCCGGGCGGTCCGTTCGGCGCCAAGGGGTTCGCCGAGCAGCCGTTGATGGGCGTGGCACCCGCCGTGATCAACGCCGTGACGAATGCGATCGGCGTCCGTCCGACCGAGCTCCCGGCGACGCCCGAGCGCGTGCTGGCGCTGCTCCGCCCGCAGGGTGGCGCGGCGGGCGGCGCCGCCGCTTGCGAGATCCCGGCCGCGTCTCCCGCGCCGGCGCCGGGGAGCGCGGCGACGGCCCCGCCGCCGGGCGTCCCCGCGGCTTCCGGTTCGCTCGTTCCGCCGGCCCGTCCGGACGAGCCGGTCGAGCTCGTGCTGACGGTCAACGGCGTGGAGCGGAGGGTCCGCGCGTCGCCCGGGGAGACGTTGCTGTTTGTGCTTCGCGAGCGCCTGCGCCTGACCGGAACGAAGGAGGGTTGCGGCAAGGGGGAATGCGGCGCGTGCACCGTGCTGATGGACGGCCGGCCGGTCAACGCCTGCCTCGTGCTGGTCGGCGCCGCCGTCGGCACCGAGATCACGACGATCGAGGGGCTGGCGCGCGACGGCCGGCTGCATCCGATCCAGCAGGCGTTCGTCGACCACGGCGCGATCCAGTGTGGGTTCTGCACCCCGGGGCTCGTGCTGTCGGCCAAGGCGCTGCTCGACGAGAACGCGGATCCGGACGAGACGGCGATCCGGCGGGCGATCGCCGGCAACCTGTGCCGCTGCACGGGGTACGTGCGGGTCGTGGAGGCGATCCGGGCGGCCGCTCGGGCGCGCAAGGGGTAGGCGCGCGTCGCGGGGAGGAGGCGACGGATGGAGTTTCTCCGGCCCACCTCGGTCCAGGAAGCCGTCGAGGCGCTGGCCGTGCGCTCGGGGCGCGCCCGCATCCTCGCCGGCGGCACCGACCTGGTCGTCCGGATGAAGGACGGCCTCGAGACAGCCCGCTCGCTGATCAGCCTGAGCCGCTGCGCCGAGCTCCGCGGCATGCGCGAGGAGTCGGATCAGATCGTGATCGGCGCGATGACGACCCACGAGGAGCTGGCTCGATCGATGTTCCTCCGCCGCGTCGCGCCGGTGCTGGCCGAAGCGGCGGCGGAGGTCGGCGCGGTCCAGATCCGCCAGCGCGGGACGATCGGGGGCAACGTGGTCAACGCCTCCCCCTCCGCCGACCTCGTTCCCCCCCTCCACGTCCTCGGTGCCACCCTCGTCCTTGTCTCCCGCGCCGGCGTGCGGCCGCTGGGCATCGAGGAGTTCGCGATCGGGCCGAAGCAGACCCGGATCCGGCCCGACGAGCTTCTGGTCGAGGTGCGGTTCCCCCGGCCGCGCGACGACGAGCTGCAGGGCTACTTCAAGCTGGGCCAGCGCCGCGCCCTGGCCTGCGCCAAGGTCTCCCTCGCTTTCCGGGCCCGATCCACCGCCGGCGTGCTGCGCGACGTCCGGATCGCCTGCGGCGCCGTCGCTCCGACCGTGGTCCGTGCGCGCGAGGCCGAACGGGCGCTCGAAGGAACGCTCCCCACCCCCGACTCGATCGGCCGCGCCTGCGCCGCCCTGGCGCGCGACCTCCGCCCGATCGACGACGTGCGCTCGACCGCCGCCTGGCGCCTGGCCGCCTGCGCCGAGCTGCTCCGGCGCGCCGTCCCCGAGCCGGTGTGACTACAACGCCCGCAGGAACTCGGGCCGCAGCAGCCGCGGGTCGCGCAGCGCCTCGTCGATCCGGCGCAGCAGGCGCTCCCGGTCGGCCTGCAGGCGCCCCCGGAGCGCCAGCCAGTTGGAAGCGTGGTTCGAACGGAACTCGATCCCGTCGGCCCGGATCCCCGACAGCAGCCAGTGGATCTCGCGCAACGCCTCGGGCGGCGTCAGCTCGCGCCAGTCCGGATCCCCCGCCTGTTCGGCGAACGACGGAACCCGTTCCTCGATCATCAGCGTCAACGCGGCGGCGTACTCCGGCGCGATCGCGTCGAGCACCCGGGCGGTCGCGTCGGCGTGGCGTCGCGACCGTTGCGGGTCGGGACCGGCCAGGCCCAGGATCACGGTCAGCGACTGCGCCAGCCCTGCCGCCTTGGCCCGCCCGCACGCCTCGATCATCTGTGTCGCCGTCACCCCCTTGCCGATCCGCCGCAGCACCTCGTCGTCCCCCGACTCGATGCCGACGTAGATCATCGTCAGGCCCGCCTCGCGCAGCCGCCGCAGATCGTCCACCGTCTTGCCGAGCAGGTTCTGCGGCGAGGCGTAGGACGTGACCCGCTGCAGCCGCGGGAAGCGCGCGTACAGCCGTTCCAGGATCCGCAGCAGCCGGTTCGTCGACAGCACCAGCGCATCGCCGTCCGCCAAGAACACGCGCTCGACGCGTCCGCCGAGCGCCGCGGCGGCCGCATCGATCTCCGCCAGCACCTCCGCCTCGGGCCGCGCCCGGAACGGCTTGGTCTGGTAGGCCACGCAGAACGCGCAACCGCTCCGCACGCGATAGCCGGTCGGCGAGGTCGGGTCGGGGCGGGTCCGGAGGTGGGAACAGCCGATCGTGACCTGGAAAATGAGGGACCACGCCTCGCTCGGGGGACGGTAAACGGGCTCGACGTAGCGAATCGGCAGGGCGCGCATCCCGGGAGGGAGGATAGGGGAGTCGCGCGGGTTCGGCAAGCCGCCCGCGGCGGCCCGGATTCCGCGGTGGGTACGGTGGGTCGGTCCGCGGATCGAAGGCCCGCGAGGGGGACTTCCTGGACCGGTGAGCCTCGCCCGCCCGGCCGGGCCGGTCGTCGGCTACTGGCGGTGCTTCAGCAGGTCGTCGACGACGGTGGGGTCGGCCAGCGTGGTGGTATCGCCGAGCTCCCGGATGTCGCCCTCGGCGATCTTGCGCAGGATGCGGCGCATGATCTTGCCCGAGCGGGTCTTGGGCAGGCCGGGGGCGTATTGGATCTTGTCCGGCTTGGCGATCGGGCCGATCTCCTTCGCCACGTGGTTCATCAGCTCCTTGCGCAGCTCGTTGGTGCCTTCGAAGCCGCTCTTGAGCGTGACGTAGGCGTACAGGCCCTGGCCTTTGATGTCGTGGGGAAAGCCGACCACCGCGGCCTCGGCGACCGCCTTGTGCGCGACCAGCGCGCTCTCGACCTCGGCCGTCCCGATGCGATGACCGGAGACGTTGACCACGTCGTCGACGCGCCCCATCAGCCAGTAGTAGCCGTCCTCGTCCCTTCGGGCGCCGTCGCCGGTGAAGTACACGCCGGGATACTGCGTGAAGTAGGTCTTCTTGAATCGCTCCGGGTCGCCGAACACGCCGCGCATCAGACCCGGCCAGGAGCGCCGGATCACCAGGTAGCCGCCCTCGTTGACGCCACAGGGCGTGCCATCCTCGCGGATCACGTCCGGCACGACCCCGGGGAACGGCAGTGTGGCCGAGCCCGGCTTGGTGCCCCAGGCGCCGGGGAGCGGCGTGATCAGAATGCCGCCCGTCTCGGTCTGCCACCATGTGTCGACGATCGGGCAGCGCTCCTTGCCGATCACCCGGTGGTACCACATCCACGCCTCGGGGTTGATCGGCTCGCCAACGGAGCCGAGCAGCCGTAGCGAGCTCAGGTCGTGCTGGTTCGGCCACTCCTCGCCGTCGCGCATGATCGCGCGGATCGCCGTCGGCGCGGTGTAGAACGTGTTGACTTTGAACTTCTCCACGATCTGCCAGAAGCGGTCCGGCTTCGGGTAGTTGGGTACGCCCTCGAACATGACCGACGTCGCGGCGTTGGAGAGCGGCCCGTAGACGATGTACGAGTGTCCGGTGACCCAGCCGATGTCGGCCGTGCACCAGAAGATGTCCTCGGGGTGGTAGTCGAAGATCCACTTGAAGGTGATGTAGACGTAGGTCAGGTAACCGCCGGTGGTGTGCAGCACGCCCTTCGGCTTGCCGGTGGAGCCCGACGTGTAGAGGATGAACAACGGATCCTCCGCGTCCATCTCCTCCGCCTTGCAGTCCGCCGTGATGTCCTTGGCGTTCATCTCGTCGTCCCACCAGGTGTCGCGGCCAGCCTTCATCGGCACCTCGTCGGGACGGCGCCGGACGACGATCACCTGCTTCACGTCCGGGCAGGCCTGGAGCGCCTTGTCGGTGTTGGCCTTGAGCGGAACGGTCTTGCCGGCGCGGAGACCGACGTTGGACGTGACCACGAGCTTTGCCTTGCAGTCGAGAATCCGATCGCGCAGCGAGTCGGCGGAGAACCCGCCGAAAACGATGCTGTGAATCGCCCCGATCCGGGCGCATGCCAGCATCGCAATCGGCAGCTCGGGAATCATCGGCAGGTAGAGCGTGACGCGGTCGCCCTTCCGGACGCCCTTCTTCTTCAGCACGTTGGCGAAGCGGCAGACCTGCGTGTGCAGCTCCTTGTATGTGAACTTGCGAACGTCGTCCTCGGGCTCGCCCTGCCAGATCAGGGCCACCTTGTTCTCGTTGGGGGTGCCCAGGTGTCGGTCGAGGCAGTTGTAAGAGGCGTTGAGTTTGCCGCCCAGGAACCAGGCGAGCTTCGCTTCCTTGAAATCCTCTTCGTTGACCTTGGTCCACTTCTTGAACCAGTGGAGTTCGGACGCGATCTCGCCCCAGAACCCCTCCGGATCGCGGAGGGCCCTGTCGTAGAGCTTCTCGTACTCGGCGCGGCTCCGGATGTGCGCCCGCGCCGTGAACTCCTTCGGCGGCGGAAACACGCGCTTCTCGTCCATCATCGAGGTGATCGTCTTCTGGTCAGCCATCGTCTTCTCCTCGCAACCACCCCCTCGGCCAACGAACCGCGAGCGTCCCCCTAGTCCCGGGGCGGTCTTCCTGTCAAGACGAATTGAACGGTGCTTCAGCATCCTCTTGCGCTCGACCCGGCTCTCGGGTAGCTCCTGCGCGGACGGCGCGGCGGGCCCCGCCGCCGCGTCCGGGGAGGCCGCCCGGTGCTTGCCGCTTCGCTCCACTACTTCCGCATCGCCCCCCGCGACCTCGTCCCGGCGCTCGAAGCCCTCCGACGGCTGGGGATTGACTCGGTCGAAACGCCCGTGCCGTGGAGCCGCCACGAGCGGGGCGGGCGTGTCGTTTTCGAGGATCCGTCGGCGGCCTTGCTTGTCCTGCTGGAATCGGCGGCCCGTCTGGGCCTCGGGGTCCACCTGCGCCTCGGACCCGTCGTCGGCTCCGACCTCACCGGCCTGGGACTGCCCGACTCCGTCGCCGCGGACCGCGAGACCGCGGCCCGCCATCCCGACGGTTCCCCGCAGGTCGTGCCCGTCCCGCCGCGCTGGCTGCTGCTCCCGTCCTGCGCCTCGCGCGCGTATCGCGAGCGCGCCGGCGCCTGGATTTCCGCCGCGGCGTCCGCGGTCGCCCCGTTCGCCGGCCCGACCGGACCCCTGCGCTCGCTGATCCTGGGCGACGCCTGGCCGTTCCTCGGCCGGAATCCCCTGGCCGCGCCCGACCATCACCCGGATGCGCTGGCCGCCTGGGAGGCGTTCCGTGCCGCCGCGGACCCTGACGTGCGGGCGCGCCTGCTGCCGCCGGCGCCGCCCGGGACGGAGACGCCTGCCCCGGCGCGTCTGGGCCTGGCCCGCTTCGCGGAGCGGATGTACCTCGAGCTGTTGCGGGACCTGCTGCACGTCGCGGCGCGCGCGACCGGTGACCGCGTGCCGCTCGCGGTCACCGCGCCGCCCGCCGGGTTGTTCCAGCCCGTCGGCGTCGGCGCGCTGGCTGGCCTCGCCGACCGCGTCGGGCTGGACGCCTACGGGTGGCGGGAACGCCCGGCGGCCCTCGACCGGGACGCGCGGCTCGTCGCGGGCACGGCCCGCGAGCCGTTCGCCTCGTTCGTCCCCGTCGGCACTCCGCCCTACCTTCCGCTCCTCGACGAACGGGACCAGCTCCACGCGCTGCGGAGCTGTCTGGCGGCCGGCCTGCGTGGCGTCGTGCTGTCGATGGGCGTCGGCCGCGACCGATGGTGCGGCGGGCTGCTCGACGAGGCGCTGCGCGAAACCGAGGGGACGCACCTGTACCGGCGACTGCTTCACGGCCTGGCCCGCAGCGGATGGTTCGCGGGGCGCCGCCGTCCGGTCGCCGCGCTGGTGGTTCCCCGCGCCTACGTGCGCGGCGCCCTGGCCGCCATCGCCGACCTCGCCGGCCCGGTCGCGCCGGGACTGGCCGCCGCCGCCGGCTTCGACCCACCCGCCGCGCTCGACCCGGCCGACGACGGCCCGACCGGCGGGGCCTGGTGGCGGTGGTTCGCCAGCGCCGAGCGCGCCCTGCAGGATCTCGGCGTGCCCTACGTGCTCGTCGATGACGAGGGCCCCGGCTTTCCCAACGTTCCGCTGCTGCTCGCCCCGACCCTGGCCGACTGCCCCGCGTCGCTGGCCGAGTTGCTGTCTCGCCGCGCCGCCGGGGGAGCGCCGACGGTGTGCGGCCCCGCGCTTCCCGGCCGGGACCTCGAAAGCAGCCGGCCGCTGGCACCGGCGGCCGACCTGCGGGCGTCGATGGCGCCGCCGGATGCCGCGTCGCTGGCCGACGCCCTCGGGATGCCGCCGCCCGGCAGGCCACCCGACCGGCTCGAGCGGGCCGTGTTTCTCGACGCAGCGGGCAAGCCCGTCGGCCTGGCGCTGGTGCACCGCGGGACACGGGATCTGCCGATCGGCCCGGCGGTCGAGGAACGGGCGGCGGAACGGGTCCCCGGCGGCGCCGGGGCGCCCGTCGTCGGCTGGCGCGACGTCGAGGAGCCCGGCCTGCAACGCGCCGGCGGCCGCCTCGCCCCCGGGGAGGTCCGCCTGCTGGCGCCGATCCGCAAGGAGGCACCGTGATTGCGCCGGAGCTGCGTTTCGTGCGGGTGGGTCCGGCCGAGCTGTCGGCGCTGGTGCGCTTCGTCGCGCAGCCGCCCGCGGAATCGCGCATCGGCGACGCGCGCCACGGCCTGGTCCTCCTGACCCGCGACGGCCGGCCGGCGGCGCTGGCCGACCTGCGCCGGGGATTCGTTCCATTGCCGGCCTGGTTGGCCCGGGACGCCGTCGTCGACCGCGAGGTCCTACGACGTTTGCGCCGGGAGCACCGGGCCACCTGGGCTGTCGCCGTCGGCGCCGCCGCCCTGCGACGGCTGGACGCCGCCCTGGCCCGCGCCTTCGATCCCGCGGGGGACCTGCTGGACGGGCTGTTGCGGCTGGCGCACGTGGCGCGGGAGGCGCGCCGGGCGGGGGAGCTGTTGTTCTCGCCGGCGCTCCTCGACGACGTGCCGATTCCGGCGGCGGCGCAGGTGCGTTCCGCCTTCGACCTCGTATTGCCCGACGACCGGACCGCGCTGTTCTACGCCTTCGGGCCGCAGGGCCTGTCGTTCGGGCTGGTGGCGGAGAAGCGCCGCGGCCGGCTGGTGTGCGTGGCGGGGCACGAGGCGCTGGGCGGCATCGCGGTGCGCGGCGCGCAGTGGCGGGCCGCGGTGCCGCGCATTCTGCGGGAGACCGCGCTCCGCTTCGCGCCGCCCGCGGTCGGCGTCTTCGGCGACGAGGCCGCGCTGCGGCGGATCGTGTTCGGCACCGAACCGGCGGCGCTCCCGCGCGCGCTGGCGACCCGCGAGGTGATCCTCGACCCGATGCCCCCCTGGCTCGCCGTGCTGCTCGGCCTGGACACCGCCGCCAAGGCCGCCGGCACCGCTCGCTCGCTGCTGCGCCGCTTCGATCCCCTGGGCCTCGCCGAACGCCTCGACCCCGCCCGGCTCGCCCGGGACCTGCAGCAGCGTCTCGGCGTGGAGAACCCCCTCGCCCGTGCCCTTGGCTTCGACCCGCTCGCCGTCCTGGTCCGCCTCCAGCAGTGGCGGGACGGCTGACCGCTGCGCCGGGCCGGGAACTTCCGGGCCGCCGGTCCGGACCCCGCCGCGTGCGCCGCGCGGTTCACCCCGCCGGAAGCCGATGTTAGGATGCCCGCCGGAAGCCGGGCCGGGACGCGACCCCGCCCGCAAGGAGGCACCGATGTTCCGCAGGATCGCCCATCTCGGAATCGCCGTGAAGGACCTCGACGCCGCGATCCAGATCTACCGCGACACCCTGGGCCTCGAACTGGCCGGGATCGAGGAGGTGGCGGAGCAGAAGGTCAAGGTGGCGATGTTCCCGGTCGGCGAGAGCCGCCTCGAACTGCTCGCCTCGACCTCCCCCGACGGTCCGATCGCCCGGCACATCGAGAAGAAGGGCGAGGGGATCCAGCACGTGGCGTTCGTGGTCGAGGACCTGGAGCGGACGCTGGCCGAGTTCAAGGCGCGGGGCGTGCCGCTGATCGACGAGCGGCCGCGCATCGGCGCCGGCGGCCACAAGATCGCGTTCGTCCACCCCAAGGGGACGGGCGGGATCCTCGTCGAGTTGACGCAGTTGGACCACGGTTGACGCGGCGCCGCGGCCGGCGCCCCGGCCGGGCGTTCGGCGGACCGCGGCAGCGGAGCGCCCGGGTCTGTGCTACGGTTGCGCGCCGTGGCGCCCGAGCGACCCCGTCCGACCCGGTTCGACACCGTTCTTTCGATGGACGGCAGCCTGCCCGGTCGTCCACCGCCGCAGGAGCGCCGGTTGTCGCGGCTCGAGTTCTGGCTGGCGATCGCGGGTCCCGTGGTGCTGGCCGTGCTGCTCGGCGTGGTGGCGCTGGGGGTGGTCGAGGGTTCGGGTCCGGCCTGGGTCGGCCTCGGCCTGGGCGCCGCGGTGTTCCTCCTGTCCCTGGGTCGCGAGATCCGGGAACGCGACTTCGCCGGCGTCTGGCACTGGCTGGTGCTGGTTCCGGCGCCTTTCCTCTGGAACCGCCCCCTGACGCTGGGGGCGGTTTTCGGTTTGCGGCAACTGCTGATGAGCCTGCGGACGCTGGCGCGCCGCCGGGCGGGCCGGCAGTTCGTCGATTATCTGTGGGCGCATCCGGTGGAGTTGCTGGCGGTCGGCTTCCTGACGGTGATCGTTTTCGGGACGCTGTTGCTGATGCTGCCCGCGGCGTGCGTCAATGCCCGCGGCACGCCGCCCCTGGATGCGCTGTTCACGGCGACGAGCGCGACGTGCGTCACGGGGTTGACGGTGGTGGACACCGCCGGTTTCTTCACGCCGTTCGGTTGGGCGGTGATCGCGACGTTGATCCAGGCGGGCGGCCTGGGCGTGATGACGCTGTCGACGTTGGCCGCGGTGGTCGCCGGCCGGCGGCTGGGGCTGGTGCAGAGCGAGGCGGTCGCCGCGGCGGTGGAAACCACGGGGCCGGTGGACGCGGTGCGCATCGTGCGGGTGGTGGTCGTGGGCACGTTGATCGCCGAGGCGCTCGGCGGGGGGATCCTGTTCGGGTCGTTCCAGACCGACATGGAGTGGTCGCGGGCGCTGGGGTACGCGGCGTTCCACGCGATCTCCGCCTTCTGCAACGCCGGGTTCGCCCTATGGACCGACAACCTCGTCCCGTTCCAGGGCGACGCCCCGGTGCTCCTGACCGTCTCGCTGCTGGTGATCGTGGGCGGCCTCGGCTTCCTGGTGCTCGCCGAGTTGTGGAGTTGGCTGACGTCGCGCCGCCGCCGCCGCCGTCCGCTCTCGCTCCACGCCCGCCTCGTGCTCGGCACCACCGCCGTGCTGCTGGCGGGCGGCGCGGCGGTGTTCGCGCTGCTCGAATGGCAGGGCGCCCTGGCTGGCCTCGAGGCGCCCGAGAAGCTGCTCAACGCGTTCTTCCTCGCGGTGACCCCGCGGACCGCCGGCTTCAACGCGCTGCCGATGGGCGGCCTCTCGATGGCCACCGTGTTCGTGCTGATCGTGCTGATGTTCGTCGGCGGATCGCCGGGCTCCACCGCCGGCGGCATCCGCACCTCCACGGCGGCGACGATTCTGTTCGCCGTGCGGGCCTACATGCGCGGCCGGGAGGCGGTCGAGGTGGGCGGCCGCACGATCCCGGCCGCCACCGTGGTCCGCGCCGTCGTCCTCGTCGCCCTCGCCGCTGCCGTCTGCTCGATCGGCTTCTTCCTCCTGGCGCTGACGCAGGACGTGCCGTTCGAGTCCCTGTTCTTCGAGACCGTCTCGGCGTTCGGCACGGTCGGCCTGTCGTTGGGCGCCACCACCGAGGTCGACAGCGTCGGCAAGATCGTGCTGATCGTGTTGATGTACGTGGGCCGCGTCGGCCCGCTGACCCTGGTCCTGCTCCTCGGCTCGCCCGCCCGCGCAGCGGTGCGCTACCCCGAGGAGCCGGTGGCGCTGACGTGACCCGCAAGGAGGCCGCAACATGCTGGGAGACGTCGCGGTGATCGGTCTCGGACAGTTCGGAACGCAACTGGCGGTGAGCCTGGCCGAATCCGGCGTACCGGTGCTGGCGATCGACCGTCGCATGGAGCGCGTCGAGACCCTCCGCGCCTCGGTGGCCCGCGCCCTGTGCCTCGACTCCACCGACGAGGAGGCCCTCTCCGCCGTGCGGATCGGCGACATCGGCACCGCCGTCTGCGCGATCGGCGACGACGTCCAGGCCAGCATCCTGACCGTCGCCCTGCTGCACCAGTTCGGCGTCTCGCGGATCATCGCCCGCGCCGTCTCCGAGCTGCACGCGCGCATTCTGCGGAGGGTCGGCGCCTCCGAGGTGATCAATCCCGCCCGGGACATCGCCCTGCGCCTCGCCTCCCGCCTGCTCCAGCCGGGCCTGGTGGACCGCGTCCCGATCGCCCCCGGCTACGCCCTGAACGAGATCGAGGCCCCCGCCTGGACGGCGGGCCGCACCCTGCTCGATCTCGACGTCCGCAAGCAGTTCCGCCTGTCGATCCTCGCCGTCAAGCGCGTCGAGGGCGGCGTCGAGAAGGTGATCGGCAACCCGGGCGGCGAGACGGCCATCGTCCAGGGCGACGTGCTGGTCACCCTCGGCGACGACGAGTCGATTCGCCGGTTCCTCGCCGGCCGCTGACGCGGGGGGGACACCGATGAAGCTCCGGACGCGCCTCGTCTTCGTGCTCGCCGTCTTCGCCGCGGTGATCGTCACCGTGACGATCACCGCCGTGACCGCCTTCTCCCGCCTGGGGCAGGCCGTCGCCACGACCACCGCCGAGAACCTCCGTTCGATCGAGGCTGCCCACGCCATGCGAGAGGCCATCGACCGGCAGGACCGCGGGTACTTCCTGATCCTCGCCGGCCAGGGCGGCCGCGGCCGCGACGAGGTCGCCGCCGGCGCGGCCTCCTTCGAGGAGCAGTTCGAGGTCGTGCGCGGCAACGTGACGGTCGAGGGGGAGGGCGAGCTGGTCGAGGCGATCGAGAAAGCCTACGACCGATACCGCAAGATGGCGGAACCGTTCCGAATGCCGCCGCCCCCGCCCCTGGCGGCGACGTTTCCCGCGCCCGCGCCCGCGACCCCGCCTCCGCGTCCGCCGGTCGGGCCGCCGCCCGCGCCGCCCGGGCCGCCCGAAGCCGGCGCGCCCGCGCCCGGCGAGCCGACGAATGCCGCTGCGGTCGCCCCGGCCGCTTCCCCGACCGCGGTTCCCGGCACTGCTGGGCCGCCTCCCGCCGTCGCAACCGATCCGGCGGCCGTGCCCGCCCCCGCGCGCGGGTCAAACCCGGTTGCCGACCCGACGCCGTCCGCATCGCTCGCCGTCGCCGGCCTGCCGTTCGATGCGTTGACCTACAATCGGCTCGTCGAGGACCGCCTCGCCGACGTCCACAAGGCGCTCGCCGACCTGGCGACGCTCAACCGATACGCCATCGACTCCGCCGCCCAGGAAGCGGCGCGGCACGGTTGGCGTCGTTCCGCGTGGGTGATCGTCATCGGCCTGCTCGGCCTCGCCCTCGCCGCGGTCTTCGGCCACCGGCTGTATCGCGCGATCGCCGTGCCGCTCGCGGCGATCGAACTCGGTATCGAGGCGCTGCGCCGCGGCGATTTCGCCCGGCGCATCGGCCTCGGCACCCGCGACGAGCTGGGTCAGATCGCCGCCGCGGTCAACGCCGTGGCCGATCAGTTCGCGCGCCTGGACGCCGCCCGCGAGGGCCAGCTCCGGCTCCACGAGCGGCTCGCGTCGGCGGTGCTGGACGCCTTCGGCCCGGACGCGCTGGTGGTCGACCGGAGCGGCGAGCCGCTGGTCGTGGGCCGCAGGGCCCGGGAGCGTCTGGGCCCCAACCCGATGCAGACCCTGCGCGCCGGCGCCGGCGGCCTGATTCCGCCGGGGGAGATCGACCTTCGGATCCGGCGGGTGTTCGAACCGGGGGAACCGCCGCTTCCCTCCGCGTCCGGCGGCCCGCCGTCCGGGATCGATGTCCGGCCGATCCTCGGCCGCGCCGGTTCCGTGGTCGGCGCCGCGGTCGTCCTCCCCTCCGCCTGAGCCGCCGGCGTGTCGCCGTCGACCGAACGGACCGGCCGTCCCGGTTCCCGAACCGCGCGATCGACGCCGCTTGGCGTTCCTTGCCGTCGTCGAGGCCCTGTCGAGAACTCCGGCCACTCGCACCCGGACCATACGACCGGATCGGCGCGCGGGGACTTGGGCGACATCCTGCGGGTCGCCTCGCCCGCCTTGACGCACGCCTGCCGCCACCGTACGCATGGATTGTTGCCGTTGCCGAAGATCGAGCCGCCGGCGCCGCCTCCTTCCGCCGGTGGCGGGAG
>Ga0209162_1001243_pt1 | contig 25747 bp, 18 predicted proteins | sample YNPNPMetaG_FD_187121 | JGI IMG/M metagenome (GOLD analysis project Ga0209162, IMG submission 187121) | Anoxygenic and chlorotrophic microbial mat microbial communities from Yellowstone National Park, USA - YNP NP MetaG (SPAdes) (version 2) ...
GCCGTCATCGTCGGAGTCCAGGTCCAGGAAGTTCGGCAGGCCGTCGCCGTCCGCATCGCCCGCACCCTCCACCGCGTCGGGGATGCCGTCATCGTCGGAGTCCAGGTCCAGGAAGTTCGGCAGGCCGTCGCCGTCCGCGTCGCCCGCACCCTCCACCGCGTCGGGGATGCCGTCATCGTCGGAGTCCAGGTCTATGAAGTTTGGCAGGCCGTCGCCGTCCGCGTCGCCCGCACCCTCCACCGCGTCGGGGATGCCGTCATCGTCGGAGTCGCTGTCCCGGAAGTTGGGGATGCCATCCCCGTCCGCGTCGCCGTCTCCTTCGAGGGTATCGGGAATGCCATCGTCGTCATCGTCATCGTCCTGATAGTTGGGGATGCCGTCGCCATCAGCGTCCCCCTCCGGGTCATCGGGGTCGGGCACCTCGCCCAGGACCGTCACCGTAGTCGAAGCGTCGTCGTCCGCCCGGCCGCCCAGCGCGTCGAAGCCGAAGGCTGCGCCGGCGTAGAGGGTCGTCTCCAGCGGCGCGGCAAAGTCCTGACATTCGGCCGTCTGCCCGGCCCCCAGTTGGGCGATCACGCAGACCAGGTGTGGGGCGCCAGCGGGGCCGTTGGTGACGGTGACGTTGTAAAGCACGGTGTCGGCGCTGAGGTTGGTCACGCTGAGGGTCAGGAAGACCGGCTGACCGGCGTAGATCTCGCTGGCTGAAGGAGAGAGGGAGAGGGCCAGGAGCGGATGGAGCACATCCGTGTTCACCGTGTCGCTATCTCCCACCACGCCGCCCAGCGCATCCACCCCCGTGACCGTGAAGGTCACCCCATAGGGATCCACGCCCGCGGGCACGGTCGCGCCGGCCTCGAAGGAGGCGCTCCCGCCAACCGGCAGCGTTCCCGTCCAGTGGCTGCCATCGGGCAGCGGAACGTCCACGTCCAAGGAAGTGTCGCCGGCGTTCTCCACCGTCACCGTGTAGGTGAGCGCGTCCCCCTCGTGCGCCTGGGCTGGTCCCGTGGCGGTCAGGCTCACCGCCGGGTGGAGAACCGTGATGGTATGCCCGTCCTGCGCCTGAGCCGGGGTCAGAAGGTACGGCTCGTAGCCAGAGGCGGTAGCGGTGTTGGCCAGCGTCCCCGGAGTGGGCGAGGGGATGACATAGGCGGCGCTGCAGGACTGAGCCTGGCCGGGGTCGAGCGTGCCCAGCGCGCAGACCGCGCCGCCCAGCAGCGGGTCGCTGACAGTGACACCCATCAAGGGGACGTTGCCGGTGTTGGTGACGGTGAAAGCATAGGTGATGGCGTCCCCCTCGTGAGCCATCGCCGGACCGGTTTTCTGGATCGTCAGCGCTGGTTCGGGATGGACATTGCCCAGCCAGGCGTGGCCGACATCGCCGGAGGCCACCGTCACGGTCCGGCTGACGCCGGTGGTGGCATACCAGCCCGCCTGGAGGGTCTCCTGGACGAAGTAGGTGCCGGCGAGGATCTCAGGCGGCTGGCGCGTGGGGTGGGAACTGAAGATCACCGCGCCATCAGCCCCTGTCACCCCCTGCATACCGATAACGAAGGTGCCATCCTGACGGTACAGTTGCAGTTCCCAGCCGGCCAGCGCCGCTTCCGTCGGGTCGGCTACAGCGTCGAGATCGTCGTCCTGGAAGACGTGGCCGATGATCACCGGCAGTTTGATCTGCCCGAAGGCGAAGTCGCGGCTCTCGTCAACCGCCAGAGTAAACTCATAGGAGAGCGGCGTGGTGGCGGACCAGCCAGCGGGCATGGTCTCCTCCACGCGGTAGGTAGCGGCGCTGAGGCCGGTGAAGCGGGCGATGCCCGCGGCGTCGGTGGTGCGGCTCTGCACCAGCGACCAGGAACCACCGCTGAAGCGGTACAGGCTCACCGTCCACCCGCTCAACAGCGGCTCCCCGGCGTCGTGCGTGCCGCTCATGTTGTAGTCGTCGAAACTGAGCGTGGTGACCGAACCGGTGCCTGTCCAGAGAGCCATGGCCTCCGCCTGCACCGCGCCGGGGGTCTCCTGGCCCAGCACCAGTTTCTGCTTGTTGGCCTGCGTACCGACGAAGATCGTGCCCACCGGCAGGGACATCTGAGCGATGGCGGTAACGCGCGAGGTCGTGTCAGGCACATTATAGGTGAGGGTGAAGGTCGCCTGGCCCTGCTCGTTGGTGGTGACGGTCGCCGGGACCGGCGTGCCGTGGTCGGCGGAGAGGTTCACCACCTGCCCGCTCACCGGCAGCCCGCCGCGAGTGACGGTAACAGTGAAGGTCTGCGTGGCGTTGACCGGGTTGACGGCGCTGGCGGGGGTCAGGCTCAGCGCTGGCTGGTCCGCCGCGCACGGGTCGGTGGGGACAGCGTTGATGATCGCCCACGCCCGGCTGCCGATGGTGGTGGAGATATCGGGGATGAAGCCGTCGGAGAAGTACCACACGGCCGCCTGGCGGGCCGCCATCTCCTGGCCGATGTTGGACAGCGCATCAGCACGGTCGGGCCAGGGGGTGTAGCCGCTCAGGCGAGGCGGGTAGTGGAGCAGGAGCCAGCGAACGGGGCAGGCCATCACCTCGTCGCTGGTCACGAACGTGTCGCCTGAGGAGACGTGGTGACGCAGGTCCGTGCAGAAGGCGGGCGCCAGAGGACCGCCGGAGAACTGGAACTTCATCGTGCCAGCGGTGTAAGTGGCCGGCGCGCCGTTCAGCGTGCCGGAGACGTTGGCATAGGGGCCCAGACCGGTGAAAGTGCCGGTCTCACCAGCAGCCAACGCTGGCGTGGCAACGGCCAGCAGCCATGCCATTACCGCCAGAAAGAGATTGAACAGGATCCTGCGGCCTGATTTGCTTCCGTTCACAGACTCCCCCTTGTTGTCCCTGGACACCCGGTCACCACTTGCGACACGTCGGGGTAGCATTGTTGTACTACCCCATTTGATTATAGCATACGCAAGTTTGAATCCGGTTGGCAAAATGGGACGCGGGGGGATCAAAGTGGCGAGAAGCGGTATCCTTTGCCGCGTTCGGTGAGGATGAAGCGGGGATGAGCAGGGTCAGACTCGATCTTCTGCCGCAGACGCCAGACGTACCACTTCACGTTCGGCACGCCGGCATCGGGGCTGGCTCCCCAGACGGCATCGTAGAGCGTCTCGGGGGGGAGAATGTGCCCGGCGCGCTCGGCCATGAAGAGCAGCAGGTTGTACTCCAGAGGACTCAGCGCGACCTCACGATCGCGGGCAAAGACCCGCTGCTCGGCGCGGTTGATGACCAACTCCCCGTTGGCGAAGCGGAGAACACCCACCACAGGGCAGGCCATGCGCGCGCGTCGCAACAGGGCATGGACGCGGGCCAGCAGTTCAGGGGCATGGAATGGCTTCACCACGTAGTCATCGGCGCCCTCGTGCAGGCCGGTCACGATGTGCTCCTGCTTGTCCATCGCCGTCAGGAAGAGGATGGGGACAGGGGAGACGCGCCGCATCTCGCGGCAGACGTCCAGGCCGCTGATGTCGGGCATCATGATGTCGAGGATGACCAGGTCGGGGGCCACCTGATGGAAAAGCGCCAACGCCTGCTCCCCGTTCATGGCCATGAAGGTCGTGAAGCCATGAGCGGTGAGCAACGCGTCAATCAGCTGCAGCATGCCCTGCTCGTCGTCAACGATGAGAATCTTCTCGGCCATGCCTCCGTTCCCGCTCTTTATTCTACTGCCATTGTCAGAAGATGCAACCCCGCACCGCAGGACAACTGCGAGCAGTTGTCCTACGAAGCGGCCAGCCCGACAGAATTGGGACGCACCCCACACTGGTGTCACCTTGTCAAGCCGCCTCTTTAGTGTACAATCAGTAGCCTGTGCAAGGCAATTCAGTCTCTCGGTGTTGGCAGCACGCGCCAGTCTCGTGCAAGAGAACCGCGGCGCTCTTGCTCATCCTCCTGTTGGCAGGATGCGGCGGAGCGCCTGAGGGCGTCGCGTCTCCGCTCTCGCCGCTTCCTTCTCCCACTCCACTGCCCCTCGTCTTTGACGGTCAGGCTGCCTTCGTCCACGTCCAGGCGCAGTGTGACCTGGGATTCCGGCCCACCGGTTCGCCGGCCCACCGCGCAGCTGGTGACTACATTATCTCCCAGCTGGAAGCGCAGGGCTGGCACGTGGAGACGCAGGAGTTCACGTACCAGGACACACCGGTGCGCAACATCATCGGCGTGCTCGGCGAGGGGCCAGTGCTCATCCTCGGCGCCCACTACGACACCCGCCGCAGCGCCGATCGAGAGGACCCCAGCCAGCCGGTGATGGGTGCCAACGACGGCGCCTCGGGCGTGGCGGTGCTCCTGGAACTGGCCCGCGTCCTCGACCGCGAACGGCTGGATCACCAGGTCTGGCTGGCCTTCTTCGACGCCGAGGACAACGGCAACCTGAACGGCTGGGACTGGTGCGTCGGCTCCTCCTACATGGCCGAACACCTGGAGGTGACGCCGGAGGCGATGGTGTTGCTGGACATGGTCGGCGACGCGGACCAGCAGTTCTACTTCGAGGGCCATTCCGACCCCGTGCTGGGGGAGCGGCTGTGGGGCATCGCCGCCACGCTGGGTTACACGCAGACCTTCATCCCGGAGACCCGTTACTCGCTCTACGATGACCACATTCCCTTCATCGCGCTGGGCATCCCGGCGGTGGACATCATTGACTTCGACTACCCCTACTGGCACACCACCCAGGACACACCCGATAAGGTGAGCGCAGAGAGCCTGGAACGGATCGGGCGGGTGGTAGAATACTGGCTGGAAGAGATGGAGTGACTTCCATCTGGACTCACACAAACAGGAGATCAGGAAGAGTATGCAAACCGCACAAAGACTCAACAACCTCCCCACCTACGTTTTCGCCACCATCGGCAAGCGCATTCAGGCGCTCAAGGCCCAGGGGGTGGATGTCATCCCGCTCGACATCGGCAGCCCCGACCTGACCCCGCCGGACGCGGCGATCGAGACGCTGGAACGCTCCGCCCGCGACCCGCGCAAGCACGGCTACCCCTCCTTCTACGGCGCACCCTCTTTTCGCGCCGCCGTCGCCGAGTACTACGGCCGCCGCTTCGGCGTGGAACTGGACCCCGAGAGCCAGGTCTTGGCGCTGATCGGCTCCAAGGAGGGCATCTTCCACCTGCCGATGGCCTTCGTGGACCCGGGTACGGTGGCATTGGTGCCCGACCCCGGCTACCCCACCTACCGCAATGCCGTCTACCTGGTGGGCGGCGAGGTCTACCCTATGCCGCTTGCCGAGGAGCGCGGCTGGCTGCCCGACCTGACGGCGATCCCCTCTGAGGTGCTGGCGCGCACGCGCATCATGTGGCTCAACTACCCCAGCAATCCCACCACCGCCATCGCCCCGCTGTCCTTCCTGGCCGAGGCGGTGGAGTTCGCCCGCAAGCACTCCATCCTGCTGGCCTACGACAACCCCTACGCGGACGTGACGTGGGACGGCTACGTCGCGCCCAGCGTGCTGCAGGTGCCCGGCGCGATGGACGTGGCAGTGGAGTTCAACTCGCTCTCCAAGTCCCACAACATGGCCGGCTGGCGCGTGGGGATGGTCGTCGGCAACCGTGAGGCGCTGGCCGCGCTGGCCCGCCTGAAGACGAACGCCGACACCGGCATCTTCCAGCCGCTGCAGGACGCGGCGGTGGCCGCGCTGCAGACCGACGACGGCTGGATTGCCCAACGCAACCAGGTCTACCGCGAACGTCGCCAGGTGGTGACGGCGGCCCTCGACCGCATGGGGCTGTCCTACACCCCCTCCTCGGCCACGCTCTACGTCTGGGTGCGGCTACCCGCCGGGCAGCGCAGCGCCGACTACGCGGCGGCGCTGCTGGAGGCGACCGGCGTCTCCCTCTCCCCCGGCATCGCCTTCGGCGAGCATGGCGAGGGGTACGTGCGCATCACCCTCGGCCACCCCGCCGCCCGCCTGGCGGAGGCCATGGAACGCTGGGAGCGCTGGATGGCGAGTCGGTAGCGGTAATCTGGAGACAGGTGGTGATTTACGACACGGTTGTGGTCGGCGCGGGGCCGGCGGGCGCGTTGCTGGCCTACGACCTGGCGCGGCGCGGCCTGGAAGTGCTGCTCATCGAGAAGGCCCGGCTGCCGCGCTACAAAGCCTGCGGCGGTGGCCTGACGCTGAAGACCATCCAGAGCCTGCCTTTCGACGTCTCGCCAGCGCTGGAGCAGGAGGCGGACGGCGGCATCGTCTGTTACGGCGGGCAGCCACTGCTGCGCACCCCGCTGCGCCGCTATGCCTGGCTGGCCATGCGCGACCGCTTCGACCACTTCCTGGTACAGCAGGCGGTGGCCGCCGGCGCGTACCTGGCCGACGGGTTACCGGTGATTGCCGTGGAGGAGGGGCGCGACCACGTGGTGGTGCGCACCCGTGACGGCGACTTCGCCGCCCGCTTCGTCGCCGGCGCTGACGGGGTAAACAGCGTCGTCGCCCGCGCGGCGGGATTGCTCTCCGACCGCGAAGTCGGCGTGGCCATCGAGGCAGAACTGGCCGTCCCGGATGGTGCGTTGGAGGCCCAGGGCTCTTATGCCACCTTCGACTTCGGCGCGTTGCCCGGCGGTTATGGCTGGATCTTCCCCAAGCGCGATCACCTGTCTGTCGGGGTCTTCAGGGCCCAGCCGGGCCAGAGCCGGGGGCTGAAACACTGCCTGGAGGCGTTCATCGCCAGCCATGCCGTGCTGCACGAAAGTCGCCGGCTGAGCCTCCAGGGCCACTTCATCCCGCTGGGAGGAAAGAAGGAGCCGCTACACAAAGGACGGGCGCTCCTGCTGGGCGACGCGGCGAATCTGGCCGATCCGTGGCTGGGCGAGGGGGTGTACTATGCCGTCGTCAGCGCCCGCATCGCCGCCGAGGTGGTGTGGCAGGTGCTGAGCGGCGCCGCAGCCGACCTCTCGGCCTACACCGCCCGCATCCACAGCCAGATCATCCGTCAGTTGGGACACGCCCGGCGCTTCGCCAGCCTGGTCTACCGCTTCCCGCGGCTGGGTTCGCAACTGCTCAGCCGCAGCCCGCTGATGCAGTCCGCCGTCTTCGGCGTCATCCGCGGGGACATCACCTTTCGCCAACTCAACCGCATGCTGACGTTTCACCTGCCGCGCATCCTGCTGCAGGCGGTGTCATTCAACCCGCCGCCCGCTGACACATCACTGTCGTGAGGAGAGAACCGCCTATGACCCACAACGGAGGCCGGAGGGCCTTTCTGTACATAGCCGTGGTCACTATCGTCTCCGTAGCCCTGATCATCCTCAACTCCCTGCTGGGCATGCGCATCCCTTTCACCGTGCACTTCCTCGTGGGCTACATCGGCGCGCTGCTGGTCTTCGTCATCTGGCACGCGCAGGCGACAAAGGGATGGCGGCGCGCCCTCGCCATGTTCGCCCTCTCCTTCGTCATCGCCTTCACCGCTGAGGCGCTGGGGGTGAACTACGGCCTGGTCTTCGGCCGGTACTTCTACACCGAGCGGTTGGGACTGCGGCTGTTTGGGGTCCCTTTCCTGGCCGCACTGGCCTGGGAGCCGATCCTCTACGCCGCCTATTCGATCACCGAGATCCTGGTCCCCATACAGGCAGGCCGTACAGCCTCCCTCCGCCAGCGCCTCCCCTCCTACCTCTGGCTGTCGTTGGTGGGGGCACTGGCAACGACCGCCTGGGACATGATGATTGACCCCATCGCCGTCAACAGCGGCTGGTGGGTGTGGCAAGAGGGCGGACCCTACGTGCCCTACGTCGCACACGGGGTGCCGATCGACAACTTCACCGGCTGGCTGGGCGTGGCCTTCGTCATCAACCTGGTCTACCGGCTGATCGCCGACAGCGCGCCCCAGACGGACCGCTCAGCCTATATCGCCATCCACGGGCCTCTGACCCTGTACGCCTCGCTCTTCCTCACCGCCTTCGGTGTGGCGATCACCATCCTGCAGCGCCCGGAGGTGGCCCTGGTGGGACTGCTGGCGATGGGGCCGTTCATCGCCATCGCGCTGACCCATATCAACGTGGCGAGGATCATCACACCCGCGGGTGCGAAGCACGTCACCCCACCGGCGTGACCGCTCCCGCCATCGTGAGGACAAGATGGACATCGCGATCGAGGCGCATCGCTGTACGGGCTGCGGCTACTGCGTCCTGGGCTGCCCGGCGGAGGCGATTACACTCCAGATCGAGGCCGTCACCTGGCCGCGGATTGATGACGACCGGTGCACGCGCTGCGGCGAGTGCCTCTTCCTGTGCCCGAACCAGGTCTTCTCCGCCCCGGCACTTCGCCCGTCGCCCGTGCCGCTGGAGCCGCGATACGACGCCGTGGTCATCGGCGCGGGCATCGGCGGGCTGATGACCGCCGCCGGGCTGGCCCGCGCCGGCCAGAAGGTGCTGGTGCTGGAACAGCTCTCCTTCATCGGCGGAAAGTACACCCATCTGTGGCACAAGGGGTACGCCATCAGCACCGCCGCGTGGACCTGTCCCGGCCCCAAGAGCCGCATCGGACGGCTGTGCACCCGCCTGGGGGCCCCCATCGAATGGGTGACCATCCACGACACCAAAGCCCGCGGTGAGCACTGGGTCCTCCTGCGCGACGGCCGTCGCTTCGCCTCCACCGACGAGGCGCAGGAGGCGCTGGTGGGCGGCGCGCGCGGGATGGCCCGCGTCTATGACTGGATCGCCGACATGTACGACCCCCGCGTGACCTACCCCGACGACATGACCGCCCGGCAGTACATCGAGCGGTACTTCCCCGGCAACGAGGACTACATCAAGTACGTCGAGACGATCATCACCTACTGCTTCGCCTCGCAGACGGTAGACACCTTCTCCGCGACGGAGACCAAGCGGGCTATCGTGGACGCGCTGGAGCAGATGGCGGTCTGGGGCACGGCGATTGGCGGAACGGCTGCCATCGTCGCCGGGCTGGAGGAGGTCGTGCGCCGCCACGGAGGGGAGATCGCCACCCGCACCCCGGTCGCCGCCATCACGGTGGCCGACGGGCAGGCGCGTGGGGTGAGGCTGGCCGACGGGCGCACGATCGCCGCTGACACGGTGGTGCACAACGCCGGTCTCAACCGGCTCATCTCCCTGGTGGGCGAACAGAACCTCCCCGCCGACTACGTCGCCCGCCTGCGCAGCGCCGTGCCGGCCAACGTCGCCGCGCTGGTGCTGGGCACGACCGAGCCGCTCCTGGGGGGCGAGCACTCGCTGCTGCACACGATGGGTTGGGAGCGCACGCTGAACACCTACGCGCCGACCTTCTTCGACCCCCGCCTGGCCCCGCCGGGCCGGCACATCCTGGACGTCTTCTGGGTGATGGAACCGCCCTTCGACCGACAACACGAACTGGAACTGGTGCGTGGCCAACTGCGCCAGGTCTTCCCCAACTTCGACCTGGTGGTCGAACTGCAGGTGCCGATGTTCTTTACCGGCACGTGGACCGCAGAGATGGCCCACCGCATCGGCCAGAGCGGCGCGCAGCGGCTCGATCCCCGAACCCCTATTCCCAACCTCTACATGGTGGGATACGACTGCATCGGCTACGGCATGGCCGGCGACATCATCCCTCACGGCGTCGAACGGGCGTTGTACCTGATTCTGAACGACCCCGCCTACGCGCCGGAGGACGAGAAACGCTCCGCCCGTTTCGGCAAGTGGCTCAAGTCGCGGCTGTTCAAGTTGATGGCCTGGATGCAGCGGATGAAGAGATAGGAGGGAATCATGACCAGTCTACCTACAACCATCACCGCCGTGACCGTCTACCCTGATCGGGCGCGGGTGACCCGCTCGGGGACGGCGCGGCTGGAGTCTGGCCTGCAACACCTGGAACTGACCGAACTGCCGCTGACGCTGGACCCCGCGTCGCTGCGCGCCTCCGCCCACGGCACCGCCCGCGCCCGCCTGCTGTCGGTGGACGTGCGGCGCGAGTTCTACGCCGAGACCCCGGCCGAGCAGGTGCGCGAACTGGAGACGCAGGTCGAGGGGTTGCAGGACCAGATCAACGCACTCGATGCCCAGACAGAGACGCTCCAGGAGGAGCGCAAGGCGGTGTTCGGGCTAGCCGGCGCAGCCCAGGAGTTCGCCCGCGGCCTGGCCCTCGGCAAGAGCAATGCCGCCGGGCAGATGGCCCTCTTCGACGCGCTGCGCGGGCGAGTCAAGGAGGTCAACGCGGCGCTGCAACGCCTGGCCGTCGAGCGGCGTGACGTGGAGCGGCAACTCCAGCAGGCCCAGAAGGAACTGGAGGCGCTGCGCAGCGCCAGCGGCCGCGAGCGGTACACCGCCACCGTCGAGGTGGAGGTCTCCGCCGCGGGTGACCTGACGGTCGAGGCAACCTATGTGGTCACCAACGCTGGCTGGAGCCCGCTCTACGACCTGCGGCTCCTGGAACAGGAGGAAAAGCCATCCCTGGAGGTGGGCTACCTGGCCCAGGTCACCCAGCGCACCGGCGAAGAGTGGGCCGACGTCGCGCTGATCCTTTCCACTGCCCGACCGGCGCTGGCCGGTACGCTGCCGGAACTGGAACCGTGGTACATCCAACCCCACCGCCCTCGGCCGCCGAAGGATATCGCGATGAGGAAAGTGGCCGGCGCGCCGCAGATGACGATGGCCGCCGAGGCTGAACCGGAGGCGGCACCGGCGCCGGCGCCAGTAGAAGAGGCCGTAGCGACGGTGGAGACTACCGGCGCAGCGGTGACCTATCGCGTGCCCGGCAAGGCCACCTTGCCGACCGATGGCGCGCCGCATAAGGTGACCGTCGCCCGATTCGCCCTGCCCCCAACGCTGGACTATGTCACGGCGCCAAAGATCGTCGCAGCGGTCTACCGTCGCGCCAAGACGGCCAACGACAGCCCCTACACCCTCCTGCCCGGCCCGGTCAACCTCTTCGCTGGCGAGGAGTTCGTCGGCACGACCCAACTGGACCTGACGCCACCTGGCGGCGAGATCGAACTCTACCTGGGGACCGACGATCGGGTGCACGTCGAACGAGAACTGAAGCGGCGCGAGGTGGACAAACGGCTGCTGGCCGACCGTCGCCGCCTGATTTACGGCTACGAGATCCGCCTGGAGAACCTGCTCGACACGCCGGCGCGCCTCACGCTCCACGACCAACTCCCGGTCCCTCGCAACGAGGAGATCAAGGTGCGGCTGGAGGATGCGGCCCCGCAACCGACCGAACAGACGGAACTGAACCTGCTGCGCTGGGAAGTGACCCTCAAACCGCGCGAGAAACGGACCGTGCGCTTCGACTTCAGTGTGGAGCATCCACGAGAGATGGAGGTGTGGGGGCTACCGTGAACAGCCCGGTCAGGCCATCGAGACGCGAGAGAGTGGTCAGTACGCCGGCGTGGGTGCTCCTGTCCGTGCTCCTGCTGGTCAGTTTGTGCTCCGCCTGCACCGCGTTCCCTTCTCCCCCTCCCTCCATCACCGCGCCCCCTTCTCCTCCTCCCTCCGTCACCGCATCTCCCCCTCCCCCTCCTCCCGCCACCGCGTCTCCCTCCCCTGCTCCCCGCCTCACCCCCTCCCTCGTTGCGACCGTCATAGCGGAAGGGACAGCGCGCACGGCCTCCGTCCAGCCGCTCTGTCTGCGCCAGGAGGATACCGATGGCGACGGCCAGGGCGAATGGGTGGGCCTCTACCTGCAGCCCGGCGAACCGCCCCAACTGCTCGGCTTCGTCCTCGACGGGGAGGACTGGCACGACCTGCGCCCGCCGGAGAACGAGGAGGTCTCGGCTCTGGGCGAGTACCCCACCTGCGAGATGACCGTGGACGACATCAACGCCGACGGCCGGGTTGAGATCGCCGTCTGGGGGCATGCCCCCACTGCCGACCTGCTGCACATCTTCGCCTGGGACGGCGCGCACTACGCCCTCCTCGGCGGCTTCGTCGGCAAGGGCGGCGTGCGCCTGGAGAGCGCCGGTGGCGACCTGGCCGACCAGGTGGTCGTCCGCTGGCGGCCTGAAGGCGACCTGGTCTGGGAGGTGGTCTACACCTGGGACGGCACGCACTACGCCTGGACCTGGGATCGCTATGCCTGGTTCTACCTGGATCGGCCGCACGTCTATCCCACGGATACTCCGCTGCACGCGGTGGTCTCTTTCTACCTGGCGCTGGATGACCGCGACCTGCCGGCTGCCTACGGTCTCCTCTCCCCTGCAGTACAGGCTGGCCTCTCCTACAATGACTGGGCCTGGAACTTCAACACCACGCTGGGTGTGGAGGTGGGGGCACTGCAGACGGTGCAGGAGGAAGGAGACCAGGCGACCCTCGCCGGGCAGGTGCGTGCGCTGGACAACGTGAGTGGGCGCATCATCGCTACGACGTACGCCGTGGAGTGGCAGGTGGTGCGGACCCCGAACGGCTGGCGCATTGCTGGTAGCGATGTCGAAACCCTGGAGCAACGGGAGATCACCTATTACCCGTAGGAGGTGACATGGCCACCGGTTATGTCTATCATCCGCTCTTTCAAGAACACAACCTGCCCGGCCATCCGGAAAATGCCGAGCGGTTGACGCGGGTTATGACCTTGCTGGAACAGTCGGGGGTGTTGGCCCGGCTGGTGCCCATCGAAGCCCGGCCGGCGACCACGGAGGAACTGCAGCACGCCCACACGCCGTCCCACATCGAGCGCGTGCGGCTGATGGCCGAGCGCGGCGGCGGTCACCTCGACCCCGACACCTACGTCCGCCCGCGCTCCTACGACGCCGCCTGCATGGCCGCAGGGGGCCTGCTGGCGGCAGTGGAGAAGGTCTGCGCGGGACAGATCGCCAACGGCTTCGCTCTGCTTCGTCCCCCTGGCCACCACGCCACCCGCTCGCAGGCGATGGGCTTCTGTCTGTTCAACAACGTCGCCGTGGCTGCTCACCACGCACTCACCCTCCCCGGCATCGAGCGGGTGTTCATCGTTGACTTTGACGTCCACCACGGCAACGGCACTCAGGAGATATTCGAGAGTGACCCCCGCGTCTTCTACGCATCCACCCACCAGTATCCCTACTACCCCGGCACAGGCCACTGGAGGGAGTCGGGCTACGGGGAAGGGGCGGGCACAGTGCTGAACGTCCCCCTGCCCGCTGGCGTTGGTGACGGGGGATATGGGCGCATCTTCGACGACCTGCTCTGGCCGCTCGTCCGCCGGTTCAAGCCCGACCTGATCCTGGTCTCCGCCGGCTACGACGCCCACTGGCAGGACCCGTTGGCGATGATGCGCCTCTCGCTGGCCGGCTATGCCCGTCTGGCGCGGACGCTGGTGGAGATGGCCCGGGAGCACAGCGGCGGAAGAATCCTCTTCGCCCTTGAGGGTGGCTACCACCTGGACGTGCTGGCCCATGGCGTGCTCAACACCTTCTATGCGCTGCTGGGCGAGGAGACCCTCTCCGACCCATTGGGGCCGGCCCCCGGCGGCGAGCAGGACATCAGCGACCTGCTCAACCTGCTCCGCCAGCAACATGGATTGTCGGCAGGCTAGACCCAGCAGGATGAAAGTGAACCTGCGGGAGGCAGGCCATTGCGAGGAGTCGGAGAAACATGCCTTTGCTCACCCGTGAGATCGTAAACCCTGATCGCTTCGCCCACTACTGGGAAAGCTTCAGGCGAGGGCGGGTATACTTCAAAGAAGGCCGGGTAACCATCGTCGCCTTCAGTGGCGAGTCAGCGACCTGCTCTGTACGAGGCCACAGCGGCACCTATACCGTCACCCTGGAGGCGGGAAAGGGGAACCGTCTCGAATATTCCTGCACCTGCCCCCATGCCGCACGGGGGTACCTCTGCAAGCACGTCGTCGCTTCTGCAATGGCCCTCTGGGAGTACATCGGTCCCCTCGAGCAACATTGGGACTATCGCCTCATGCGTCTGGTGAACAGCTTGCCACCGAAGGAGAGTCCCACACCCTCCACACCCGACCCCTATCTCCTCATTTACGGCCTGCAACTCGGGATGGGCAGAGTTTCCCTCTCCCCTTATACCGCACTGGCCTCTCACTGGGCCGAGGCTCCATCGGAACCGCTGGACGTTGAATCCTTCAATCGCTACCTGGACTCTCATCGCTCATGGCAGGAAATCGCCAGACCGGTCACCATGTCTTTGGACCCGTACAACTGTCTGAACCTGCCTCCGGAGGCTGTTCAGACCTGCAACCTGCTCCTGAAACAGAGCAAGTCGTATTACTACAGATACGATGAGAGCGATGAGTACGTCCATTTTTCGAAGTGCCTGCTGATTCTGGCCCGGCAGAATGTTCCCATCTTCCTGATGGCCTCCAATAACCGGATCCAACGGCGCCTCCGCTGGTTGGACCGTCCCGTTACGCTGGAGGTCCACCTGATGCGCACCCCGACCGGCCTCACACTGGACGTCGGGGCGAATGTGGGAGAGGAGGTCTTCTCGACCCAGAAGGAAAACTTCCAGGTCATCTCTACCGATCCGCCCTGGGTCCTGCTGGGAGACACGCTGGTGCCGGTGACTAACCCCGAGGTCCTGCGCATCACCCCACACCTGACCTTCACCGTGCCGCTAACGGACGAAACAACCTTCCGGGACCGCTATTTCCCCCTTCTGGCTGAGCGTCTGCCTGTGTCCGGGGACGTGGCCGAGGTGATAGAAGTGGCCGAGAAGCCCGTTCCGCGCCTCTACCTGCGGGAAGAAGAGGGAACGTTCCGCGCCACGATGGTTTTCGCCTACGGTGACCATGAACTGGAGGCCAACCCCAAAGCGCTGCCGGTGGCCACCGTCAGTTCGCCAGGCACGTGGACGATCACGCACATCCGCCGTCAGTTGAGCCAGGAGCGCCACTACTACCAGATGCTCACCCAATCTCAGTACGGCCTGAAGCGGGCGGGACACGAGTTTGGCCCTGCGGTCTTCCAACTGCGCGCCCGTACTCATCCCCTGGATTTTCTGACCCGCTCCATCCCGCTCCTCGCCCAGGCTGGCTTTGAGGTCTATGGCCAGGAGAACCTCAAATCCGCCCGTCTGAAGACAGCCACGCCGGTCCTGCGCGTGTCCATCTCCTCCGGCATAGACTGGTTCGACATAGAGGCCATCGTCCAGTACGGCGACCAATCCATTTCCCTGAAAGAGGCGATGAAGGTTGTCCGGAAGGGTGAACGGTACGTCAAACTGGCCGATGGCACCTTTGGACAGGTACCCGAGGAATGGGTAGAGCGATACAAACACCTCTTCGGCCTGGCAGAGGAGACCGAGAAGGGCTTGCGCGTCCGCGAAACCCAGCTCCCTCTCCTGGATGACCTGCTGACCCATGCCGCCGAGATCCAGGCCGCCCAGGACTTTCAGGAACGACGGGAACGGCTACGCACCTTTGAGCAGATCACCCCTCAGCCGCTGCCCGCAAGACTGCGTGGCGAACTGCGCCCATACCAGAAGGCCGGGGTGGACTGGCTGCACTTTCTGCACGAGTACCACTTCGGCGGCATCCTGGCCGACGATATGGGTTTGGGCAAGACGGTCCAGGTCCTGTGCCTGCTACAATCGCTGAAAGAACAGGGCAAGGCGGAACGGGCTTCCCTGCTGGTGGTGCCCAAATCCCTGTTGGTCAACTGGGAGCGGGAAGTCGCCCGCTTCACTCCCGAACTCAGCCTGGTGGAGTTCACGGGCACCGGGCGCCGGAAGGACCCTTCCGTCTTCGATGGGCACGACATCGTCCTGACCACTTACGGCACGATGCTACGCGACATAGAGTTCCTGCGCACCTACCGCTTCCACTACGCCATTCTGGACGAATCACAGGCCATCAAGAACCCGCTCTCCAAGAGTGGCCGGGCAGCCCGCCTCATCAATGCTGACCACCGCCTGGTCATGACCGGCACGCCGGTGGAAAACACCACCTTTGAACTCTGGTCGCAGGTCGCCTTTGTCAATCCGGGGCTTCTGGGAAACCTGGACTACTTCAAGGAAGCCTTCGCTAACCCCATAGAAAGCCGGCAGGATGAGGCGGCGGCAACGACCCTCAGGAAACTGGTCTACCCCTTCATCCTCCGTCGCACCAAAGCCCAGGTCGCCCCTGAACTGCCCCCTCGCACCGAACGGGTCCTCTTCACCGATCTGAACCCGGCCCAACGCAAACTCTACAACCAGACACGCGACCGCTATCGGGCCGAGTTGCTGGGCCTGATAGAGAGGGAAAGCATAGAGAATGCCCGGATGAAAATCCTGGAAGGGTTGCTGCGCCTGCGCCAGGTCTGCATCCACCCGGCACTGGTAGACCCCACCTACCACAGCGAATCGGCCAAGTTCGAGTTGCTCTTCGAGGTTCTGGAGACACTCCTGGCCGAAAACCACAAGGCGCTGATCTACTCCCAGTTCGTAGAGGTGCTCAAACTGGTGCGGGCCGGCCTGGAGGAACGTGGGGTCAGATACGCCTATCTGGACGGTCAGACACGTGACCGCCACGCCCGCGTAGACCTCTTCCAGAGCGACCCTGGCGTGCCCTTCTTTCTGCTCAGCCTGAAGGCGGGTGGGGTAGGACTGAACCTGACCGCCGCTGAGTACGTCATCCACCTGGACCCGTGGTGGAATCCGGCGGTGGAGATGCAGGCTGCCGACCGCGCCCATCGCATCGGTCAGGAGAAGCCGGTCTTTATCTACAAGTTCATCGCCCGGGAGACTGTGGAGGAGAAAATCCTCCAACTGCAGGAACGGAAGCGAGAACTGGTGGAGCAACTCATCAGTGCAGAAGGCAGTTTCTTCAAAGCCCTCTCCCGCGAAGACGTGGAGGTGTTGTTCAGCTGAGCAGGGGCGAAGCGCCATCAGGCATGGGCCGCCGATACCCTGCCCATACTTCGTTGACTTTTCGCCAAAAGCGTGCATAATGTAAGTAGTCAACCCAATGGTGCCGAAAAGGTTGCCGCAGGAGGGACGGGTTATGGCAGAAATCACCCTGCAAGAGTATGTCCAGCAACTCGAGGGCATGGTCGAACAGGGTCATTACGACGAACTCCTGGCCCACGGGCGCCACATCCTCGAGCACTATCCCAAGCACCTGGCCACCTACGCCGTGATGGGCAAGGGGTTATTCGAGGCCGGACAGCAGGAAATGGCCGAGGACATGTTCCGGCGTGTCCTCAGCGGCGACCCTGAAGATCCGCTGATCCACGCCGGGTTGAGCGCCATCTACGAGCAGCGCGGTGACCTGCAGAAAGCCCTGTGGTACCTCGAACGCGCCTTCGAACTGGCTCCCGATAACGGGGTGATCCGCAATGAGTTGCGGCGGCTCTACGGCCGCATAGACGGGGTAGAACCGGGGCGGCTGGACCTGACGCCCGGCGCGCTGGCCCGCCTGTACGCCCGCGGCGCGCTCTACTCCCGCGCCATCGAGGAGTTCCGCGCGCTCCTGGCCGAGGACGACCAGCGGGTGGACCTGATGGTGGCGCTGGCCGAAGCCTTGTGGCGCAACGGCCAGACCGTCCAGGCGGAAGAGGCCTGCCTCGAGGTGCTCGAACGGCTTCCTTACTGCCTGAAAGCCAACCTGCTTCTGGGCGAGATCTACACCCGCACGGGCCGTGCCGAGGCCCGAGAGTGTCTGCAACGGGCACAGGCGCTCGACCCCACCAACGAGGTCGCCGCCGCGCTGCTGGAAGAGGCCTCCCCGTTGACCCCGCGCACCGTGCGTCTCCCTCGCCTGGATTACCGGCCGCCCGAAGAGCGCCCGGCCTGGATGCCGTCGGCAATACCCACTGCGGTCGAGGAAAGCAGTCTGCTCGACATCAGCAGCGCCCTTGAGACGCAGATCGAACTCCCCTCCTGGCTGCGCGAGATCACGTTGGGCGAGGAGCAACCCTCCGGAGAGAAAGCCGGCGAAGGAGAAGAAGAGGCAGCGCCGGGCGAGGAACTGGAGGTCCCTCCCTGGTTGCTGGAGCAGCCAGGAGCGGCACCTGAGCCCCCGCCGCCTCAGCCTGTCGAGGAAGTGCCCGACTGGTTGCGCGAGGCCATCCCTGAGGAGCGCGAGGAAGAAACCCTACCTCCGCAACCCTCCCCCTTCATCAGTGAGGCGGCGGAAGAGGCGTTCACCGCTGAGGAAGCCACCCCTATCCCCGCCGAGATCCCCGACTGGCTGCGGGAGATCGCCCCACCGGCGGAGATGGAAGGGACGTTTGCTGCTGCCCCGACGGCGGAGCCAGAAGAAGAAGCACTCCCTGCTGAGGAAGCCGCTCCCATCCCCGCCGAGATTCCCGACTGGCTGCGAGAGATCGCCCCGCCTGAGATGGAGATTCCTGCCACGCCCTTCGCCGCAGAGTTGGAAGAGACTCTCCCGGCAGCCCCCGCCCCGGCGCCGGAAGCGGAAGGGCCGACCCTCCCCGCCTGGCTGGAAGGGGAGGGCATGCCCAGCGGCGACGAAGCCCTGGCCTGGCTGGAATCCCTGGCCGCCGGCAAGGAAGAAGAACTGCGCGCCGCGGCGGAGGCAGAGGGTGAGGCCCGCGCCGCCGAGATCACCGGCAGGCCCTTTGAGCGGCCCGCGCCACCCCCGCCAGTCGAAGCTCCGCCGCCCATAGAAGAGCCAGCGCTGGAACTGCCAGAGTGGTTGAGTGAACCCGTCTCACCCGCTGAGGCGGCAGCACCCTCAGAGGAACCCTCTGTCCCCCCCTGGCTGGCGTCGCTGATGGCCGAGGAGGAGGGCGAGGCCGGAGCACCTGCCGTCGAAGCCGCGCCACCCGAGTGGCTTGTTGAGACCCCGCCGGAGGCGCCGGCTCCTCAGGTGGTCGAACCCGCCCCCGCGACGGTAGAGCCGCTGCCCGAGGTACCTGGCCGATTGGAGGAACCGCTACCGACCGAAGCAGCCCCCTTCGGTTGGACCACCATCGGCGAGGAGGCGGCTCCTGCCGAAGCCGCAATTCCACCCGCCCCAACTCCGGAGGAAGGGTTCGGCTGGACCGGCTTCGCTGCGCCTGAGGCCTCGCCTGCCGTCCCGGCTGAAGAGGTACCGGCTGCAGCGTGGGCACCTCCCACGGCTCCACCTCAACCCGTGGAGCCCCCCGCCCCACCTGCTGCGGAGGTTGTCCGTCCGCCCCGGCCTCATCTGGCCCGCGTGGACGAACTGGAACGCCAGGTGCAGGCCAATCGCAAGGACTACGAAACCCGCCTGACCCTGGCCCGCGAGCTCTGGCAGGCCGGTCTCGCCGCCGAGGCCATTGAACACTACTCCGCCCTTCTGCGCGCCAATCGCCTGGTGGCCGAGGTCGTCGAGGACGCCCAGTCCCTCGCCCGACAGCGTCGCCACGACCCCATGGTCAAGCGGCTGCTGGGGGATGCCTACGTGCGCGTCGGCCGGCTGGCAGAGGCGCTGGAGGCCTACCGCGAGGCGCTGGAGAACCTGTAACCCTTCATTCGACGCGTTGCCGGCGGGCGGGGAATACCACCCCGCCCGCTGTCTTGAACCCAAACCCCACTCTCAGGAGGACATCGTGGAGCGAACCCTTGTCATCATCAAGCCTGACGCAGTACAGCGTGGCCTGATCGGCGAGATCATCCGCCGCTTCGAGCAGCGCGGCCTGCGCCCCGTGGCGATGAAACTGATGCACATCCCCACCTCCCTCGCCGAACGGCACTACGCCATCCATAAAGGCAAGCCCTTCTATCCCGGCCTGATCGCGTACATCACCTCGGCCCCCGTCGTGGTGATGGTCCTTGAGGGGACCCGCGCTATCGAGGTCGTGCGCAAGACGATGGGCGCGACCAACCCCGCCGAAGCCGCCCCGGGTACCATCCGCGCCGACTTTGGCCTGGAGACCGGCCGCAACCTGGTCCACGGATCGGACGGGCCGGAGACAGCCGCGTTCGAGATCGGGCTGTTCTTCAGCCCGGAGGAACTGCTCACCTACTCCCGCGACGTGGACCCCTGGATTTTCGAGTCGCCAGCCTGATCGCCCACCGCCGGCTCTGTCGGGGGCCCGTGGCCCCCGACGGAGCCTCACAGCACAGGGCTGGCGCCGCCCCACCCCACTTTTCCCCACGACGGTTCACCTTCAATATAGCCGTGCAGCGGCATCGCAACGCTGCCCGCCGACGCCCAGGGATGCGTCGGCTACACGGTTGCCTCCCTTTTCCCCGCCTTGCGCTGCGTAACGCTTCTCCCTCCCCGGTGTTATCCCTTATGCGAATCTCAGGGAAAGGAGGATGTTGTGATCATGTGCGCACAGAAGATCGCGATTGCCACCGATAGCACCGCCTATCTGCCACCTGCCTTGCTCGAACGGTACGGTATCTTCGTCATGCCCCTCAATCTGGTCTGGGGGGAGGAGGTGCTCAAAGACGGGGTGGACATCCGGCCGACGGACTTCTACCGCCGCCTGGAGACGGCCAAAGTCATGCCGACCACCTCACAACCCTCGGCAGGGGAGTTCGTGGACTTCTTCCGTCAGGTAGCCGAGCAGGCCGGGACCGACACGATCGTCGCTGCCTTCATTTCCGCCGCATTGAGCGGCACGGTCGCCTCAGCGGAGGCCGCCCGCGGCATGCTGTCCGACCTGCATATCGAAATCGAGGATTCTCGTTCTACCTCGATGGGGCTGGGCTTCCAGGTTATAGCGGCGGCAGAGGTGACGCAGAACGGCGGTACCGTCAAAGAGGCCGTCGAGGCGATGCGCCGGGTGCGTTACAGCCTGAACGTCATGTTCGTCGTGGACACGCTGGAGTTCCTCCATCGCGGCGGGCGCATCGGCGGCGGAAAACGTTTCCTGGGCACCGCCTTACAGATCAAGCCCCTCCTGCAACTGGAGGACGGCCGCATCGAGCCGCTGGAGCAGGTGCGGACGAAGAAGAAGGCCCTGGCCCGCCTGTTGGAGATCGCCAGTGAGCGCAAAGGTGGCGCCCGCGTCCCCCGCGCTGCCTTGGTCCACGCCAACGCGCCGGAGGATTGCCAGGCGCTGATGGACGAGGTGAACGCCCTCCTGCTCCCTGACGATATTTTCATGACCGAGGTCAGCCCAGTGATCGGCACCCACACCGGCCCGGGAACGCTGGGCCTGGGCTTCTACACGGCGTAGGGAGACGCAGAGACACGGAGACGCGGGGCGCCTCCGTGTCTCCTTTTCTTCGCATTATCCTCCCCGGTTGAAGCCACGCTGACATGCAACGGGTTGCCCTGCAGCGACCTGGTCAGCCTGTAACTCCCTCCTTCCCATTTCCCCAAAAACCGGTATAATCCTCAGCGATGGATGAGCGCATCCTCTCGCCACGCCTGCAACCCGAGGAGGTGCAGCTCGACCTGGCGCTGCGGCCGCAGCGGTTGAGCGACCTGATCGGCCAGGACCGGCTGCGGGAGAACCTGGGCATCCTCATCGCTGCCGCCCGCCAGCGGGGCGAGGCGCTCGATCACGTGCTCTTCTACGGCCCCCCCGGGCTGGGCAAGACCACCCTGGCCCACATCACCGCCCACGAGATGGGTGCGCCCCTGCGCGCCACCGCCGGCCCGGCCATCGAACGCGCTGGCGACCTGGCCGCCATCCTCAGCAACCTGCGCGAACGAGAGGTGCTGTTCATTGACGAGGTCCACCGGCTGGGCAGAGCGGTAGAGGAGATCCTCTACCCGGCGATGGAGGACTTCACCCTCGATCTGGTGGTCGGCAAAGGGCCGGCGGCCCGCTCCATCCGCCTCAAACTGCCCCGCTTCACCATCGTCGGCGCGACCACCCGCCTGGCCCTGCTCACCGCGCCGCTGCGCGCCCGCTTCGGGGCGACCTTCCGCGTGGACTTCTACGACCAGACGGCTCTGGAGATGATCATCCGCCGCGCGGCGAAGGTGCTGGACATCCCACTGGAAGAGGGGAGCGCGGAGGAGATCGCCCGGCGGGGGCGGGGCACGCCACGCGTCGCGTTGCGCCTGCTGAAGCGCGTGCGCGACTACGCCCAGGTGCGCTCCGATGGCCGCATCACCCCCGCCGTCGCCGCTGAGGCACTGGCCCTGCTCGACGTGGACGCATTGGGGTTGGACGAACTCGACCGACAGGTGCTGCGTACTATCATCGAGAAGTTCGGCGGCGGCCCGGTAGGGCTGGAAACCATCGCCGCAGCGGTGAGCGAGGAGCCGGACACGGTGATGGACGTGGTCGAACCCTATCTCCTGCAGATGGGTTTCCTGGAGCGGACCCCGCGCGGCCGGGTGGCCACCGCCCGCGCCTACGAACACCTGGGCATTCCCTGGGAGCGGGCCGAGCAACCGGCCCTTCTTTAGGGTGCGCCGACCGCGGCCCGTCGTCCGTCGTCCGTGGTCCGTCGTCCGTGGTCTGTCGTCTATTCAATCCTTCGGAGGTGTGAAATGGCACTGTCCTGGATCGCTCGGATTCTGATCATCCTGGCTCACCTGGCCGGCCTGGTCGTCGGCATCCTCCTCCTGGTGCGCAAGAAGGGCACGCCTGCCATCCTGGCGACTGTCGCCTTCGGCCTCCTCTTCGTGTTGGATATCGCCCGCATCCTGCAGAGCGACGTCATCGTTCCCCGATTGCTGCTCCGCCGGCTCTCTGCAGGCGGCTACCCCTGGGCCTTGGGCGGATTCAACTGCTGCTGCGGCCTGTTCGACCTGATCGCCATCGGCTGCCTGATCGCAGCCCTGTGGATCGGGGTCATCGGCCCGGCAGTGAAGAAGGAAGTAGAGGAGACGCCCGAATCGCCGGCCTGAAAACCGCCGATTTCGACTATCACCTCCCGCCAGAGCGGATCGCCCAGACGCCCGTCGAGCCGCGGGACGCCTCCCGGCTGATGGTGGTGGAGCGCGCCACCGGTCGCCTCCTCCACCACCACTTCCGGGACCTGCCGCAGTTCCTGCATCCCGGCGACCTGTTGATCTACAACGAGAGCCGGGTCATCCCGGCGCGGCTCTTCGCCCGCAAGGCCAGCGGCGGAAGGGTGGAGATCCTGCTGCTCCATCCACGCACGCCAGAGGTGTGGGCGGCCCTCGTGCGCGGACGGGGGGTACGCTCCGGCACGCGATTGGAGGTGCTGAGCGGCCCGCAGGGGGTTCCCGTTGGTGCGACCGTGCAGGTGGCCGAAGAAGGGGAGCGCGGCTGGCGTCTGCTGGCCTTCGACCGGCCCGCACTCCCTCTGGCAACATCCGTCGGCCAGATTCCCCTCCCCCCCTACATCCACATCCCCCTCCAGGACCCCGAACGTTACCAGACCGTCTACGCTCGCACGCCCGGTTCAGCCGCTGCGCCTACAGCCGGCCTCCACTTCACCCCCGACCTCCTGGCCCGCCTGGACGAGATGGGCGTCGAGCGCGCCTCCGTCACCCTGCACATCGGCCTGGACACCTTCCGCCCGGTGCAGGAGGAATGGGTGGAAGACCACACCATTCATACCGAATACTGCACCCTTCCCCCTGTAACCGCGCAGGCAGTGAGCCGCGCCAGAAAGGAGGGACGGCGGGTGATCGCCGTGGGCACAACCGCGGTGAGGGTCCTGGAGACCGCGGGGAAGGGAAGCGAACCTGAGGCGGAGGTGCTGCCGTTCGAGGGCCCGACGGACCTCTTCATCTACCCCGGCTTCGCCTTTCGCGTGGTGGAGGCGATGATCACCAACTTCCACCTGCCGCGCTCGACCCTGCTGATGCTCGTGGCAGCCTTCTGCGGCAAGGAACTGCTCGACCGGGCCTACGCCGAGGCGATCCGCCTGGAATACCGCTTCTACAGTTTCGGCGACGCGATGCTCATCATCTGACCTACCCGACTTGTCGGCTGGCCCGAAGACGGTATAATCATCACCCGGCGCAAGGAAGGGTAGGGCTACGCTCAAGCGTGGTCACTTGTCCTTACGCCACGAATTGCACGAATTCCTCGAATGATTCGTTCAATTCGTGCACCTCGTGGCGAAAGAGACGACCTGCGAAAGGCTCCGTGGTTTGTCACAGTGTTACCTGAGGAGGAAAGATGGGATACCTGCAGAAGATTCTGGCTGACGGCGAGACCGTTGTCTTCACCACCCGCCGCCATTGGCTGGCCCTCCTGCCGACCATTCTGCTCGACGTGGGGCTGGCCATCGTCATCATCGCCCTGGCTGTGGCGGGAAGCATCTTCATCATTCCCGGCTGGTCCTTCCTTGCCCTGATCCTGTTGATCATCCCCATCGTCCACTTCGTCGTTCGCTTCATCAGCTGGCGGGGTGAACAGTGCATCATCACCAACCGCCGGGCGATTGACATCAAGGGCATCTTCAACAAGTACGTCGCCGATTCGTCGCTGGAGAAGGTGAACGACGTCGTGCTGCAGCAGAGCTTCCTCGGCCGCCTGCTCGACTACGGCGACCTGCGCATCATCACCGGTTCCGACATCGGCGCGGAGACCTATCGGCGCATCGCCCACCCGGTGCGCTTCAAGATTGCCCTGATGAACCAGAAGAGCCGGGTCACACTGCGCGGCGAGGACGTGCCCGCTCTGCTGGCCCGCCTCGACGAACTGCGAAAAGCAGGGACCATCACCGACGAGGAGTTCGAGCGCGAGAAGAAGGAACTCCTGGAACGCCTGTAGCCACCCCCTTTCACCACATCAGGAGCAACAACGTGGACGAGTTTGTCAGCCTCGAGCAGATGGAAGAGTCCGCCGTAGCCGTGCGCCAGCGCTTGCGCCACACCCCCCGCGTCGGGCTGATCCTGGGGTCGGGCCTGGGGACCGTGGCCGATAAGGTCGCTGCGGAAGCGGTGATCCCCTATGAGGATGTGCCTCACTTCCCTCTCTCCAGCGTGGAGGGGCACGCCGGACGGCTGGTGGCTGGCGAACTGGAGGGGCAGCAGGTGTTGGTAATGCAGGGGCGCGCCCACTACTACGAGGGGTATTCGCTATCCCAGGTGACCCTGCCCATACGGGTGATGCAGCTGCTGGGCGTGGAGATCCTCATCGTCACCAACGCCGCCGGGGGTCTCAATCAGCGCTTCGCCGTCGGCGAGGTGATGCTGATCCGCGACCACATCAACCTGATCGGCATGGGCGGCCTCAACCCGTTGCGCGGGCCGAACCTGGCCCGCTTCGGACCGCGTTTCCCCAGCATGGCCAATGCCTACGACCCAGGGTTGCGCGCCCTGGCCCGCGCCGCAGCGGACGAGGCGGGCGTGCCTGTACACGAGGGGGTCTACGTGGGCCTGCCCGGCCCCAGTTACGAGACCCCCGCCGAGGTGCGCTTCCTGCGCCTCATCGGCGGCGACACGGTGGGGATGTCCACCGTCGCCGAGGTAGTCGTCGCCCGACACGGCGGGACACGCGTGCTGGGCCTCTCCGGCATCAGCAACGTCATCCCCCAGGAAGACCAGGTCGTGGAGCCCAACCACGCTGAGGTCCTGGAAGCCGGTCGCCTGCTGGCGCCGCGCTTGCTGACCATTATCTGCGGGGTGCTGAAGCGCCTATGAGGATCCTCCTGGCCTGGCTGATCGAGTTCGCCTGGCTCTTCTACGCCCTCTGCGGCCTCGGTGCGCTCCTATACGTCGCCCGTGCGCTCTCATTACAGAGCCGCCTGCAGGAGAGCCTGACTACCTTCGAGCGAGAGACGGCAGTGGCGCGGATCGCGCGTTACTGGCGCACCGCCCTCACCTTCGTCCTCTTGGGAGTCACGATCTTCACCGCCCAGGCGCTGCTGCTGCCGCGCATCCCGGCGGAGGAGTTGTTGCTCACCACGCCGACGCTGGCCGGGCTGATCACCTCCACTCCCGCTCCCACTGCCGCGGCGACCCCCATCGCGGGCACGTTGCCCACCGTGGCCGCCACAGCCGCAGCGCCGCTCCCTCCCCCTCCCACCCCGCCCCCCGCCAGCACGCCGACCCCC
>Ga0209162_1001244_pt1 | contig 25730 bp, 21 predicted proteins | sample YNPNPMetaG_FD_187121 | JGI IMG/M metagenome (GOLD analysis project Ga0209162, IMG submission 187121) | Anoxygenic and chlorotrophic microbial mat microbial communities from Yellowstone National Park, USA - YNP NP MetaG (SPAdes) (version 2) ...
GGGTGGGTGGGGCCGGGGAGGTACGCGCAAAACCCTGGCGGAGCCAGGGGCTGCACCTCCCGGGGGAGCGCCTCCCGGGGCGCCACCACCAGCTTGCGCTGCCATCGGGCCTTGTTCGCGAGGATCGCCCGGAGGTGAGGCAGCAGCGCCGCCTCGGCGTAGGTTTCCGGGGCCTCGGGGAGCACGCCATCCGGCCGGGGGAGGGTTTCCACCTCCCGAAAACCGGGAAGCGGCCGGAGGAGGTGCGAGCCGTCCCTGCCCAGGACCCGCTCCAGGATCCCGTAAGCCAGAAGCTGTGGCAGCCAGGTGCCCCGGGGGGAAGCGCTGAGGAACAGCAGGTACACCCCACCGGTGGTGAACTCCGGCGCCCCTGGCACCACCCAGCCCGCCTCCCCCAGGGTGCCCCCCGGGGTTTCCACCACGAACGTCTCCCCGGGCTGCCAGGGACCCGCCAGCACCTCCAAAGCGCGGAACGCGGTGCGGGTGAAGAGCAAAGGGCCCCGGGGCGCCACCTGGCCACCCAGCGCTTGGGCCAGGACCACCGCTTGCGAGATCCGCGCCAGCTCCCCCAGGTTTTCCGGCGGCACGATGGTGGCCGCGGAAAGCGAGCTCGCCAGCAGTCCCAGGAGCCAAGGCGCGTGTTTCACACCTTTCACTGTAAACCCCCGCTGAAGGCAGGGCTGTGACCCGTCTCACCCCACGCAAACTCGGCGGTGCAAGCGTTGGGCGGAGGAAGGGGAACCCGGGGACCACCCTTGACACCGCCCCGGCGGCTCTGGTAAGAAGCAAGCATGGTCGTTGTTGGATCCCTCGCCGGCACCTTCGCCTTTGGCGCTTGTGGCGCTGGGAACAACGCCAATAACAACGGTTCGCCTGCGGGTCGCGGGCGGACCGGTTTTGCGTAGCCTTCTCCAAAACCGGCGTCGAGCCACCCCGATCCGCAGGCCAGGCGGATCGGGGTTTTTGTTTTTCTGGCCAGAAAGGAGCGAGACCATGAAGGCCAAACCCAAAACCCCTTACCACCGCATAGGACAGCGCCTGGCGGCGCACCAGGAGGAGCTGGCAGCCCAGGGCTGCTCCCTCTGGGAGGACATCCACAACGCTTACGTGCGCAAGTGGCTATCCCCCACCATGGCCCACGTGGCGCGGATCCGCACCGCGTTGGTAGAAGGCATGACCGCCTTTCTGGTGGGGGAGGGCCTGGTGAACCTGGAGCGGGTGCAGATGTCTCTGGTGACCGACCCCCTGGCCCACGAGGTGGAGCGGCTCGCGGAGATCCCCTACCGGGACGGGACCTACGTGGCTACCCACAGCATGATCTACGCCAAGATTCTCGCCTGCTTCAACCCGCACCTCCGCGGCGTCTTCGTGGACAGCCCCAACGTGCGCTTGGAGCTCCCGGGGATGCAGCAGCGGGGACGATACCTGCTGGATTTTTCCCAGCTGGACGTGGAGCTGCGCCGGCCGCACCAGCTCAGCGAAGAGGACTACTTCGCCGATCCCGACGCGGTTGGCGAGGTTCTACGGGAAGAGCTGCAGCTCGCCCTGAGCTTCTTCGCAGCCATGGTGCGAGCGGGGGTTACCCGTGTCCGGGAGCGGGCGTCCGCAAGCCTGGAAGCGCTGGGAGTGGAGCTCGCTCCCTGGCCTGAGCGGCTGCCGGTGTTTTACCTGGATGAAGCCTTGGCCAAATACCCCCGGGGGGAGGTGGAGGCCCGGCTCGGGGAGGAAACCCCCTCCCAAGCGTTTTTCGTGGTGGGTCTTTTGCGGGAAAACTACGACCTGGTTTACCCGTTCTTGGACCGGGAGGGGCGGCCCCGACCCCTGTCAGGGGTGCCGAGCCGGGAGATCTTCAACTACGACCTGGTGGTAAAGGGGTTGAGCCGGGACGGCCAGGTGTTTCCCGCGGTGGAGGTGCTTTCCGGGGGCCTACGGGAATGGATCCCCAAGGCCATCGTGGCCCGCTTGCTGAGCCAAGGGATCGTGCCCGAGCCACCGCTGTTCGTGAACGGGCATTTGGCCAACGCAGCCCGGCTGGGGGGTTACGGGCCTTTCCTGGCGGTGGTGTGGGGCTGCGAGCAGGGGCTGCTGCCACCGTTCCCCGCCACCATGGGCGCAGGGGTGGGGATCGAGCGGTTGCTGTGGGCCATCCTCCGGGGCAAGGACGTGCGTACCATCGAGGACGTGACGTTTTTCGGGAAAAACCCCGACTCCCGGAGGCTTTTCCTCTTCTAAAAAAAAGTTCGAGGGCGCAACCACGGGGGGTGGCAACCGGCGCGCCCCCGTTTTTTTAGCTTTCCTCTGCCACCACCCTCGCGGCTTCCAGGGCGGCGTCGTAGTTGGGGTGCTCGGCGATTTCCGGGACGTACTCGGCGTAGCGCACCACGCCGTGCCGGTCCACCACGAACACCGCCCGGCACAGAAGGCGCAGCTCCTCCACCAGGGTGCCGTAGGCGAGGCCGAAGGAAGCCTCCCGGTGGTCCGAGAGCACCTCCACCTTGTCCACCTGCTCCGCGCTGCAGAAGCGCTTCTGGGCAAAGGGGAGGTCCATGCTGATGGTGAGGATCTTGACCTTGTCCGCGAGCTTGGCCGCCTCCTGGTCGAAGCGCTTGGTTTGCGTGGCGCACACCCCGGTGTCCAGCGAAGGGACCACGCTCAACAGCATCGGCTGCCCACGGAACGTCGCCAGCTCCACGGTGCTCAGGTCCTGGCGCACCAGCCGGGCGTTGGGGGCAGGCTTGCCCACCTGCACCGCTTCCCCCGCGAGGGTAAGCGGCTTACCTTTGAGCGTGACGGTTCGCTTCTCCATGGGCTTTTCTCCCTCCCGCCCCAACAACGCGGGGCCTTTCCCAGCTATTCCGGCAGGCGCGGGGGACGATGCGCCAGCCAAAGCGGCGGCGGGACCAGCTGGGACCCCTTGACAAGGGTCCAGCAGAGGCTTAGGTTATAGAACGGACGTTCGGTCGGGAGCGGGAATCGTGGCACGGTCCAAGGAAAACGCCTCAGCCGAAGAGATCTTGCGGGCGGCGTTGGAGCTTTTTTCCCGCCAAGGGTACGGCGCCACCACCATGCGGCAAATCGCCGAAAACGCCGGGACCTCCCTGGGGAACGTGTACCACCACTTCCGCAACAAGGAGGAGATCTTCGCCCGGCTGCTGCAGCGCTACTTCGAGGTGCTGCTGGACCCGGAGCTGCCGCTCAACAAGCTTTTCGCCCGGGCCCGCTTCCCCGAGGACCTGGAAGCCATGGCAGTGGCCATCGAGGAGGTGGTGGAGCGCTACGGCCGGGAAATCATGCTGATTTACATTGATGTCATCGAGTTTTCCGGCAAGCACGTGCGCTGGTTTTACGAGACCATGGCCGAGCGCTTCCACCGGATGTACGACGCCCCCATGGCTGCGAAGAAGGCCCGGGGCGAGTTCGGCGAGGTGGACCCGGTTTTCGCGGTGATGCTGGCGGTGCGCTGGTTCTTTTACTTCTTCACCGTGGAGAAGTACTTCGGGGTGCCCATGCACTTCGGCATGGCACCGCAGCAAGCGGTGCACGAGTTCATCCGCCTGCTGCGCTGCGGCTTGCTCCCCCGGGAGGTCCCCTGCCCCCCGGGGGAGGCGCCGCGGGGGAAGGCCAAAACCAAAGGAGGGAGGAACGGCTCATGAGGGAGAAACTCGCAGTTTTGCTTTTGCTCTCGGGGCTTTTCGGCCTGCCGGCCGCGGCCCAGGTGAGTACTGCGGTGCTGGAGGTCCAGGCGCTGGACCAGGAGGGGCTGGCGGTCCCCGGCGCCACCGTGGAGGCCACCTCCCGGGAAACCGGGGCGGTGCGTCGCGGCATCACCGACAGCCAAGGGTTGGTGCAGCTGGTTTCGCTGCCCCCCGGCGCTTACGACGTGCGGGTGGAGATCGCTGGTTTCGCTCCGGTGCTCCAGGAAAACGTGGTGCTGTTCGTGGGGCAGCGGGTGCGGATCAAGGTCACGCTTGCGCCCCAGGTGGAGGAAGCGGTGACGGTCACCGCTCAGGTGCCGCTGGTGGACGTGTACAAGACCGACACCTCCACCAACATCGTGCCCGAGCAAATCGAAAAGCTCCCGGTGGCTGACAGGGACTTCCAGCGCCTGGCGTTCCTGGTGCCCGGGGTGCAGCGGGAGCGGGGGGAGTTCCGGTTCATCAGCGGTGCGCCGGTGCTCGGGGCCGGGGGCAACGCCTCCAACGCCACGGTGCTGGTGGACGGGGTGGACTTCACCGACCAAGCGCTAGGGCTTGCCCGGGCGCGCTTTTCCCAGGACGCGATCCGCGAGTTCCGGGTGATCACCAACCGCTTCGATGCGGAAATCGGTGGTTCCGCCGGGGGCGCGCTTTCCATCGTCACCAAGTCCGGCAGCAACGAGGTGGCGGGATCGTTCTTCGGCTTCTACCGCGCCGACCAACTCCGCGCCAGGGGCCGGCTGGAGCAAGGTACCCAGGACTTTTCCCGCTACCAAACCGGGTTCACCTTGGGCGGGCCGGTGGTGCGGGACAAGACCCACTACTTCGTGTCGCTGGAGTACATCAACGAGGACAACATCGTTCCGTTCCGCCCCCAGGGCGCGTTCAAGAACCTGGCCAAGGACATCTCCCACCCGTTCAATCAGACGCTGCTTTTGGCTTCGTTCTCCCACGCGCTGCGGGAAAACCAGCAGCTGGTGGCCAAGCTGGTGGGCGAGCGGTACCGGGAGAACAACTTCCGCGTTGGTGGGGTAGCCGACGAGTCGGCGGGCATGGACCTCAACCGGGACAACTGGAACTTCACCGCGAGCCACGCGTGGGTGGCTGGTGGCAACCGGCTCAACAACCTGTACCTTTCCCTGGGTCGCAAGCAGTTCGACGAGCCCAACAACTCCCAGGCGATGGCCGAGTACTTCTCCTTGGGTACCACGCTGGTGACCGGGGCCAACATCGTGGGGGACCAAAAGATGACCGGGGACTACCTGGAGCTGCGGGATATTTATCACCTGTTCCTGTCCTCGGAAAAGTGGGGCAGCCACGACCTGAAGCTGGGGGCTTCGGTGCAGCGGGTGGAGGAGGACTGGCACTACCCGTTGTTCCCCCACGGGGTGATGTTCTGGCTTACCGACGCGCGGCTCGTGCCGTTCCGCTACGACTACGGGGTGGGCTCGCCGGATTTGTCGGTGTCCACGAACCTCTACGGGGCTTTCTTGCAGGATGACTGGCGCATCTCCCCGCGCCTGACCCTTTCCCTCGGGGTGCGCTACGACTACGATACCGACGGCAACAACCCCGATTTCACCCACCCGCTGTACCCGCAAAAGCGCAAGACCGACAAGGACAACGTCCAGCCTAGGGTTTCCTTGGTTTACGACTTGGCCGGCGACGGCGGCACCGTGGTGCGGGGTGGCGCCGGGCGCTTCACCGGTCGCTACTTGCTGATCCCCGCCTTCATCGAGAAGCAGCAAAACGGCATCACCGGGCGCATCCTCTACACCCGCCTCAACGGCGCGCTTTTCGGCTTGCCGCAGTTCGCCCTCAACCCCGCGGATCCCCAGCACACGGGGCTGCTCTTGCCCCCCAACATCGCGCTCCTGGAACCCTCCCTGGAGGCGCCCGAGTCGGACCAAGCGAGCCTCGGGTTCACCAAGCGTCTCGGCAAGACCGGATTGTTTTTGGACGTGGATGCCATTTGGGTGGAGGGGGACAAGGAAATCGTGGTGCGGGACGTGAACTTCAAGGGCAACGCCACCGGGGGGCGCTACTTCCCGCAGTACACGCAAATCAACATGTACACCAACGACGGGCACTCCAAGTACAAGGCCATCACCATGGCGCTTTCCGGTTTCCTGAAAGGCGGTCACCTGCTCACCGGCTCCCTCACCTGGGGCCAGAAGAAGAACATCGCCGACGACTTTTCCCCGGCGCTGGTGGAGTACCCGTCGGATCCCGCGAACATCGAAGCCGAGTGGGGCCGGGCGCGGAGCGATGAGCGGTGGCACTTGGTGGTTTCCGCGATCTTCAAGCTCCCTTACGGCATCACCGCGGCGCCCATGTACGAGTACGGCTCCGGCCAGCCCTGGAACCGCCGCCTGGGCTACGACTACAACGGCGATGGTCGCTTTTCCGACCGGGCCCCCTGGGTCAAGCGCAACGCCGAGGACGGGCCCATTTACCGCAACTTCAACCTGCGTATCACCAAGTCGTTCCCCCTGGGAGGGGTGAACGTGGACCTGATCGCCGAGGGGTTCAACCTGTTCAACAACGTGAACTACAACGTGAACTCCGTGGATAGCGCTGAGTTCCTCTCCGGGCCCACCCTCGCCAACCCGAACCAGCCCTACGTGCGCAACCCCCATTTCGGCAAGTTCTCCGCCACGTTGCCCCCGCGGGAGATCCAGCTGGGGCTGCGGGTGACGTTCTAGCGCGAGCAAGGGGAGGGGCCCAGTGCCGCTCCCCTGGTTTCTCTGAGGCAGGCCCATGATCGAGACCGGCTTGGCAGGCAAGGTGGTGATCGTCACCGGGGGGGCGGCAGGGATCGGCCGCGCCACCGCTCTGGCTTTCGCCCGAGAGCGGTGCAAGGTGGCGGTGTGGGACGTGGATCCCAAGGGGCAAGCGGTGGCCGAGGCGTGCACTGCCGCAGGGGGGGAGGGACGGTTCTGGCAGGTGAACGTGGTGGAGGGTTCCCAGGTGGAGGCCGCGGTGGGGGAGGTGGTTTCCCTCTGGGGCGGGGTGGACGTGCTGGTGAACAACGCCGGCATCGTGCGGGACGGACAGCTGGTGCGGGTGAAGGAGGGGCAGATCCTCGGCCGCATGAGCGACGAGCAGTGGCAGGCGGTGATCGGCGTGAACCTCACCGGTGTGTTCCACTGCACCCGCGCCGTGGCTCCGGTGATGGTGGCCCAGAAGCGGGGGGTGATCCTCAACGCCTCCTCGGTGGTGGGGCTTTACGGCAACTTCGGGCAGACCAACTACGTGGCCACCAAGGCTGGGGTCATCGGCATGACCAAGGTGTGGGCCCGGGAGCTGGGGCGCTTCGGCATCCGCGTCAACGCGGTGGCCCCGGGGTTCGTGAAGACCGAGATGGTGCTCGCCATGCCGCCGAAGATCCTCCAGGAGATGGAAGGCCACACGCCGCTGCGGCGCCTAGGGGAGCCGGAGGATATCGCCCAGGCGTACCTCTGGCTTGCCTCGGACGCCGCCGCCTTCGTCACCGGCGCGGTGCTTTCCGTGGACGGCGGCTTGGTGGTGGGAACCTGAGGGGGGACCATGGCTCGCTACGCGCAGATCGTGGGGGCGGGGATGTACCTGCCCCCCAGGTTGGTGAGCAACGACGAGCTCCGGGCGCGCTTCGAGGCGCGGTTCCCGGAGTTCGTGGACAAGATGGAGGCATCCAGCGGTATCCGCCAGCGGTTCCGGGCGCCGGAGGAGTGGGCCACCTCCGACGTGGCGCTCCCCGCGGCGCAGCGGGCCCTGGCCGCGGCGGGGAAAAAGCCCGAGGAGGTGGACCTGATCATCCTCGGCACCGACTCCCCGGACTACATCACCCCAGCCACCTCGGTGGTGCTGCAGCACAAGCTGGGGGCGAAAAACGCCGGCACCTTCGACGTGGGGTGTGCCTGCGCTTCGTTCCCCACAGCGCTGGCGGCGGCTTCCGGGATCATCGCCACGAGCCCGGAGATCGCCACGGTGCTGGTGGTGGGGGTGTACCTCATGCACAAGCTGGCGGACCCCGAGGACCCGATGATCTTCTTTTACGGGGACGGCGCGGGAGCGGCGGTGCTGGAGGCCCGGGAGGCCAGGCCCGGGGAGCCCAAGCGGGGTTTTTTGGCCTCGGCGTTCTTGGCGGATGGCTCCTACCACCGCCACTGGGGGATCTACGCCGGGGGCACCTTCGAGCCCGCCACGGTGGAGGCGGTGCAGGCGGGGCGCACCAAGGTACGCATGCTGGAGCGCTACCCGCCGGAGGTCAACCACGAGGGGTGGCCTAGGCTCGTCCGGGAGGTCACCCGGCGGGCTGGGCTTTCCCTCCAGGAGGTGGACGTGGTGCTGTTCACCCAGGTGCGCAAGCCCTCGGTGGAGCTGGTGATGCAGACCCTGGGGCTGCCCATGAGCAAGACCCACACGGTGATGGAAAAGTGGGGCTACACCGGCTCGGCTTGCATCCCCATGGCGTTCGCCGATGCGGTGGCCCAGGGGGTGGTGCGGCCGGGTCAGGTGGTGGTGTTCGTGGGCTCGGGGGTGGGGTACAACCAAGCCGCGGTAGCGTTCCGCTTGGAGGAGCTGTGGCCCGCTGGAGCGTGCTAGTGCCAGTGCTGCTGGGGGTGATCGTTCTGGCGCTGCTTTTCGGGGGGTGGGCGTTTTTTCGCCACCCCTTGGCGGTGAACGCGGCCCGGGAGCGCTTGGCACTGCGCCTTTCCGGGTTCTCGCTGGAAAAGGTGCCCACCTCCGCGGGGTCGCTGCGGGCCTGGGTGAAGGGGGAAGGGCCTTGCCTGGTGTTTCTCCACGGCGCGGGGGATCAGGCGGGGACCTGGGCTGCGGTGGCCCCGGCGTTCACCTCCGGTTTCCGGGTGGTGCTCCTGGACCTCCCGGGGCACGGGGGTTCCGCCCCGGCAGCGGGGCCCCTCCCCATGGGCACGGTGCTGAGCGCCACCCGGGAGGCCCTGGCCAAGCTCTGCACCGGCGAAACCGTGGTGGTGGGGAACTCCTTGGGAGCTTGGCTCGCCTGCCTGCTCACCGCCGAGCCTGGCCTTCCGCTGCGGGGGGTGGTGTTGGTGAATGGGGGACCCGTGCGCGGCCATTACCTCGGTCCCACCCTAGCCCCGAAAGACCGGGCGGAAGCGAGGCAGGTGATGCGGGTGCTTTTGGGCAAGGCCGGGGAGCGGGTGCCGGGGTTCGTGCTGGACGACGTGGTGCGGGCCGCCCAGCGCGGCCCCATCCCCCGACTCTTGGCTGCGTTGGACTCCTGGGAACCGCACGTGTGGGGCGAGGAGCAGCTTCGGGGCTGCCAGGTTCCGGTGCTGCTGGCGTGGGGGGAGGAGGACGGGCTCTTCGACCGGGCTTACGCAGAAAAGCTGGCCTCCTCCCTGCCCAAAGCGCGGCTGGAATGGCTCGCTGGCTGCGGCCACGTGCCACAGCGCCAGTGCCCCGAACCCCTGCGAAAAGCGCTCGCCCAGTGGCTTCCTAGCGTGGTGGGCAGCGGTGTGGCACGCTGATCTCCTGGGCGAGCGGGCGCGGCTTACCCCCCACCGGGAAGCGCTGGTGGAGGTGGCCACCGGGCGGCGTTACACCTACCACGAGCTGTACCGCCGGGCCAGGGCCACCGCCGCCGCGCTGCTGGGAGGGTTGGGGTTGCAGCCGGGGGACCGGGTGGCGGTGCTCGCCCCCAACCGGCTGGAGTTTTTGGACGTTTACTTCGCCGCTGCCGCTGCGGGGCTGGTGTTCGTGCCCATCAACCCGCGCTTGGCGCTCCCCGAGGTGACCGCGATCCTCGCCCACGCGGCGCCCCAGGTCCTGGTGTTCGACGGCGAGCTAGCCTCCACCGCCTGGGAAGCTTCCCGGCAAGCCGGCGTGGGGCAGCTGGTTTGCCTGGATCCCCTCCCAGGGGAAGGGGTGCCGGTGCTTTCCCGCCTCCTGGAGGCGAGCCCCGGGGAGCTTGGCGTGCCCACCCCTTCTCCCGAGGCGACGCTCGCGATCCTCTACACCTCCGGCACCACCGGCACCCCCAAGGGGGTGGTGATCCCCCACCGCATGGTGGCCTTCGACGCCTGGGCCACGGCCTTAGCCTGGGAGCTGCGCCCGGAGGACGTGTCCCCCATCTTCACCCCGCTCTACCACGCCGGGGGCCTGTCGGTGTTCCTGGCGCCGATGCTGGCGGTGGGGGGGAAGATCGTGCTCCACCGGGGGTTCGACCCCGAGGAGGTGTGGCGCACCATAAAAGCCGAGCGCTGCACCGTGGCTTTGGGGGTCCCCACCATCTGGCGGCTTCTGGCAGAGCACCGGCTGTTCACCCAGGTGGACCTGTCCCACGTGCGCTGGTTCATCTCCGGGGGTGCGCCGCTGCCCCTGGCGCTCATCGAAACGTACCGGGAGCGGGGGGTGGTGCTGCGGCAGGGGTACGGGCTCACGGAGGTGGGGGTGAACTGCTTCACCATGACCAACGAGGAGGCGTTTCGCAAGGCCGGCTCGGTGGGCAAACCGCTGCCGTTCACCCGGGCCAAGGTGGTGGGGGAGCAAGGCCAGCCGCTGGGGCCGGGGGAGGTGGGGGAGCTTTGCCTGGCCGGTCCCCACGTTTGCGCCGGTTACTTCCGCGACCCCGCGGCCACCGCCGCGGCGTTCGACGAGGAGGGGTACTTCCGCACCGGCGACATGGCCACGTACGACCCGGAGGGGTTTTTCTTCATCGTGGGCCGGCGCAAGGAGATGTTCATCTCCGGCGGGGTGAACATTTACCCAGCGGAGATCGAGAGCTTGCTCCTGGCCCACCCTGCCGTGGCCGACGCGGCGGTGGTGGGGGTGCCGGACGAGCTCTGGGGGGAAAAGGGCGTGGCGTTCGTGGTACCCCGGGGGCCTGTGGAAGCGGGAACGCTTGCGGCGTTCCTCAAGGAGCGCATCGCTTCCTTCAAGGTGCCCAAGGAGTTCGTGTTCGTGGAGGCCATCCCCCGCACCGCCTACGGCAAGGTGGTGCGGCGAGCGTTGGTGGAGCGCTGGATCCCAGGGGTGCGTGGCTCGGCTGCCCGGGGCGAGGGCGGGGAGCCCTGAGATCCGGGGCTTTGCGGGGGCAACCTCACGGGCCAGGGGGCGTAAACTCCAAGCAACAAGGAGGTACCCATGGCCCGTTTCGCCCTCACGGTCAACGGCACCCACCAGCAGGTGGAGGTGGCGGCGGACACGCCGCTCCTCTGGGTGCTGCGGGATCACCTGCAGCTCAGCGGCACCAAGTACGGCTGCGGGGTGGGGCTTTGCGGCAGCTGCACGGTGCTGGTGGACGGGGAAGCGGTGCGCAGCTGCTCGGTGAGCGTCGCCGAGGTGGCGGGGAAGAAGATCCTCACCATCGAAGGGCTCGGCGGCCACCACCCGGTGCAACGGGCGTTCGTGGCCGAGGACGTGCCGCAGTGCGGCTACTGCCAGAGCGGGCAAGTGATGCAAGCGGTGGCGCTCTTGGCCAAGCACCCCCGTCCGGATCCCCAGCAGGTGGCAGCGGCCATGGGGGATATCCTCTGCCGCTGCGGCACCTACGACCGCATCGCCAAAGCCATCGCCCGGGCTGCCCAGGAGGTGAGCCATGGCCGCTAGCACGCTTTCCCGCCGGGAGCTCATCAACCTCTCTCTGGCCGTGGGCGGGGGGCTGGTGCTGGGGCGCTGGCTCCCGGCCGCCCAGGGGGAAGAAACGGTGCTCCAGCCCAACCCCTTCGTGGCGGTGGGCCGGGACGGCACGGTGAAGGTGTGGGTGAACAAGTCGGAGATGGGGCAGGGGGTGCTCACGGGGCTCGCGCAAATCGTCGCCGACGAGCTGGGGGCCGAATGGGAAAAGGTGGTTCCGGTGCAAGCGGACGCCGACCCCAAGTACGGCAACCAGAACACCGGTGGCTCCACCGCGGTGCGCACGCAGTTCGACGAGCTGCGACGGGCAGGGGCGGCAGCCCGGGAGATGCTGCTGGCCGCTGCGGCCCGGCGGTGGAAGGTGCCGGCCAGCACGCTTTCCGCCAGGGACGGCAAGGTGTGGGATGGCAAGGGGCGCAGCCTCAGCTTCGGCGAGCTGGTGGAGGAGGCGGCGCGCCTGCCGGTGCCGGAAAACCCGCCGCTGAAAAGCCCCAACCAGTTCCGGCTCATCGGCCAGCCGCTGCCCCGCAAGGACAGCCAGGCGAAGGTCACCGGAAAGGCCATCTTCGGTTGCGACGTGCGCTTGCCGGGGATGCTGTTCGCGGTGGTGGCCCGGCCACCGGTGTTCGGCGCCACGCTGGCGAGCTTCGATGCTACCGCGGCGGAAAGGGTGGAAGGGGTGGTGAAGGTGCTCCCCATCAGCTCGGGGGTGGCGGTGGTGGCCAGGGACACCTGGGCAGCGCTCAAGGGCCGGGCAGCGCTCCAGGTGCGCTGGAGCGAGGGGAGCGCCGCTTCCTTCTCCTCGGCTGGCTTGCTCCAGGAGATGGAGCGCCGGGCCGCCCAGGAAGGGGGTTTGGCTGCCAAGCACGGCGAGCCGGCCCCGGCGCTCCGGGACCGGCCTCCTGCGGTGGAGGCCACGTTCGCCGTGCCCTTTTTGGCGCACGCGCCCATGGAGCCGCAAAACGCCACCGCTTGGTTGCACGATGGCGGGCTGGAGGTTTGGGCCCCCACCCAGGTGCCCATGCCGGCCCGGCGGGAAGCGGCAGAGGCGGCGGGTCTTCCCGTGGAGAAGGTCGCGCTCCACGTGACGTTCCTCGGCGGTGGGTTCGGCCGAAGGCTGGTTTCCGACTTCGTGCGGGAAGCGGTGGAGGTGGCCAAGGGGTTTCCGGTGCCGGTGCAGCTGCTGTGGACCCGGGAGGACGACATGACTCACGACTACTACCGCCCCCCCTCGGTGCACAAGCTGCAAGCGTGGCTGGACCCCCAGGGGGAGGTGCTGGGTTGGCGGCACCACCAGGTCACCGCCTCCATCGGCGCCCAGCGCAACCCCTCCTGGGCTGGGCAGCTGGACCGGGGCGCCCTGGAGGGGGCCGAGCCGCCCTACGGCTTCCCCTTCTGGCAGGTGGAGCAGACGCTGCTTCCCTGCCCGGTGCCGCTGGGGGCTTGGCGTTCGGTCTTCGCCTCGCAAAACCCCTTCGCCAGCGAGCACTTCTTCGACCTGGTGGCTCGGGCCGCGGGGAAGGATCCCTGGCGGCTCCGGTTGGCTTTGCTCCCGGAAGGCCCGCTGCGGCAGGCGGTACAGCTCGCCGGGGAAAAGGCCGGCTGGGGGAAGCCGTTGCCCCCGGGGTGGGGGCGAGGGATCGCCTGCTGCAGCTCTTTCGGCTCTCACGTGGCGGAGGTGGCGGAGGTTTCCCTGGCTTCCGGCAAGCTCCAGGTGAAGCGGCTGGTGGTGGCGATCCACTGCGGGCGGGCGGTGAACCCGCGCCTGGTGGAGCAGCAGCTGGTTTCCGCGGTGGTGTTCGCGCTTTCGGCTTTCCTCCGGGGGCGCATCACCGTGGTGCAGGGCAAGGTGGTGGAGGACAACTTCGACCGCTACGAGCCGCTGCGTTTTCCCGAGATGCCCCGGGTGGAGGTGCACATCCTGCCCAGCCAGGATCCACCGGGGGGCGTGGGGGAGCCGGGGGTACCCCCCTTGGCGCCGGCGGTGGCCAACGCGATCCTCGCGGCCACGGGCAAGCCGGTGTACCGCCTCCCCTGGGAAGCGTGAGCCGTCCAGGGCGGCATCCCTGGCAGCGAAGCGCGGTGCGCGCCCGGGTGGTGCGGAAGCTGCGGCGGGACGGCGCGGGAGCGCGCGAGGAGGAGCGAGCGCCGCTGTTCCGGGAGCAGCTTTTTCCGCTGTACCTCTCGTCGCTGCCGGAGGCTAGAGGGAAAACTCGCCGAAGGCCCGGGGGGGTGCCGGGGGCCGGAGGGAAGCAGCGGCGGGGGGAGCCTGGCGCGGGCGGTAGAGCGTGTCCCGCTCCACCGGGATGCGCCGCGCCTCGCGGATGAGCCGCTCCAGCTCGCTGCGAGCCATGCCTTTGCCGGCTTGCCCGCCGGCCGCGTAGGTGATGCGCTCGTCCACCACGGTGCCGTCCAGGTCGTCGGCGCCGAAGTGCAGCGCCACCTGGGCGGTCTTGGGCCCCAGCATGATCCAGTACGCCTTCACGTGGGGGATGTTGTCCAGCATGAGCCGAGCCAGGACGATGGTTTGCAGGTCCTCCCGGCCGGTGGGGCCCGGGAGGTGCGCCAGGCGGGTGTTGGCCGGGTGGAACGCCAGGGGGATGAAGCACTGGAAACCCCCGGTCTCGTCCTGGAGCTCCCGCAGCTTGATGAGGTGGTCCACCCGGTGTTCCGGCTTTTCCACGTGGCCGTAGAGCATCGTGCAGTTGGACTTGATCCCCTGGCGGTGCACCGCCCGCGCCACTTCCAACCACCGCTCCCCGGAGGTCTTGTGATCGCAGATCACCGCCCGCACCTCGGGGGCGAAGATCTCGGCGCCTCCCCCGGGGCAGGAGTCCAGCCCCGCCTCCCGCAGCCGCGCCACCACCTCCTCCACCGGCAGCTTGGCCCGCTGGGAGAGGAAGTCCAGCTCCACCATCGTGAGGGCCTTGATGTGGATCCAGGGGAAGCGATGCTTCAAGGCGCGGAAAAGCGCTTCGTAGTACTCCACCCCGAGCTTGGGGTGCAACCCCCCCACGATGTGCAGCTCGCTCACCGATTCGTCCACGTCGGCAGCGGCCACCTCCACCGCCTGCTCCACGGTGTAGGTCCACCCCCGGGGGCCGCCGTACTTCTCCGCGAAGGCGCACAAGGCGCAGGAAGCCACGCACACGTTGGTGGGGTTGAGGTGGCGGTTGACGTTGTAGTACGTAACGTCGCCGTGGAGCTTTTCCCGCACGAAGTTGGCGAGCCGCCCCACCCCCAGGAGGTCGAAGGTGGTGGCCACCACCATGCCGTCCTCGAAGGAAAGGCGCTCCCCCGCCAGCACCTTGGCGGCGATGGGTTCCAAACGCGGATCGCGGAAAGAAAGCAAACCTGCCCCCGACAGGCGCTCACTCTACCACACCAGGCTCGCCGCTAGCTGTGGGTGGGGCCTGGGAACCGCACCACCAGCACCGGGCACGGGGCGAGGTACATGACCCTGCGGGTCACCGAGCCGAGGATCGCTTGTTGCAACCCCGAGGTGCCGTGGGTGGCCATGACGATCAAATCGCAGCCGGCCTCCGCGGCGAACTGGGCGATGGCTTGGGCCGGCTTGCCCCGCACCACGGCAATCTCCACCGGAAGCTCTTTGGGCAGGGTGTCCCGTACCTCTTCCAGGCTCGTCCGCGCTTGCTCCCGCAAGTGCCGGTAGTAATCGGCCCAGGGGAGCTGCAGGGAAAGGATGTCGGGGTTGGGGAAGCTGTCGTCCACCACCGAAAGCAGCGTGAGCTTGGCCCCGCAGGTGCGGGCCAGCTCCGCGCCGAGCTTGAGCGGTGGCTCGGCGATGTCGGAAAAATCCAGCGGCACGAGGATATGTCGGAACACCGCAGCCTCCGAGCTCCATGATAGCGGAGGCTCATCCGGCCAGGTGCGCCAGGGCCTCCCGCACGTCCCGGTTCTGGGGGTCGTACTTGAGGATGTTCTCCAGACAGCGCCGCTGCTTGCCGGTGTCCCCTCGCAAACTCCAGTAGTTGGCCAGGGCCAGCCAAGCGGGGGTGCAGCGGGGGTCCATCTCCAGCGCTTGCTTCAGGTGCGCCAAGGCCCGCTCCCGCCAGAGCGGGTTGGTCACCTCGATTTCCGCCAGGCGGACCAGGGAGGTGGGGTCCGGGAGGATGCTCACCGCCCGGGAGAGCAGCTTGAACGCTTGCCGTTCGTCGCCCCCTTGGGCGAGGATCTGCAGCGCTTGTTCCTTGTCCCGGTGGGCTTGCTCCATCTCTTCCTCGGAAATCGTGCGCTGGTAATCGGCCACGGAAAGTCCCCCTTCCTTCGCGATGCGTGCCAAGCGCTCCCGCAGCGCCGGGTTGGCTGGGGGGAAGCGCGGCTTTTCCTTGGCTGGAGGTGGGGCAAGGGGAGCCAGCACCCCGAGGCAAGCCAGCCCAGCGAACGCTCGGGCCAGGGGCTGGGCCTGTTCGGGGGCAAGCTTCTGCAGCTCGGCCAACGTCATGGGCTGCGCCAGCCTGTCCCACAGGAAAGCCTCCAAAGGGGAGAGGGGCAGCTCGCTGGGCAGGGTTTGCCGCACGAACGGGCGCTGGGCACCCAAAAGCTCGAGCACCGGCCCCACATCGGTGAGCCGGCGCAGTGCCTCGAGGATCACCCGGTGCAGAGGGATCGGGGCGGTGGCCGGGGGGTTGGCCGCCCCGCGGCGCCACCTGCCCTCGGCGCCGGCGAGCCGGGCCAGGGCCTGGGCTGCCACCGCTGCCTGCGCTTCGGCGGGAAGCTCGGGGGAGAGCTGCTCCTGGGGGTGGGTGGAAGCGAACCCCAGAAGCTGTCCTTGCCCCAAGAGGAACACGCGGCTTCCCGCCGCCTGCTGGAACTCCAGCGCGATGGCCTCGCCGCTGGCGAGCTTTCGCAAAAGCAGCGGGGCCTCTCCCGGAAGGAACCGCTCCCACGAGACCTCGGCACCCACGGGTGAAAGCTTACGGCTTCCCCCGCGGTTCTTGTCAACACCCTGCTACACTTTGCCCGCTGCTGGGCAGCAAGGGAGGCAGGAGGTGGTTCGCACGCGCATCGCACCCTCACCCACTGGGGACCCCCACGTGGGCACCGCCTACGTGGCGCTGTTCAACTACGCCTGGGCGAAGAAGAACCGCGGCCAGTTCGTGCTGCGCATCGAGGATACCGATCGGGAGCGCTCCAGCCAAGCTTCCGAGCAAATGATCTTCGAATCGCTGCGCTGGTTGGGGTTGTGCTGGGACGAGGGGCCCGACGTGGGAGGGCCCCACGCCCCCTACCGGCAGTCGGAGCGCCTGGCGATTTACCAGGAGCACGCCGAGGAGCTCATGGAGCGGGGAGCGGCGTACCCGTGCTTTTGCACCAAGGAGCGCTTGGATGCCCTGCGGGAGCAGCAACGGCGGGCCAAGGCGCCGGTGATGGGCTACGACCGGCACTGCCGCCGCATCCCCAAAGAGGAAGCGCGAGCCCGGCGGCGGGCAGGGGAACCCCACGTGGTGCGGTTAGCGATGCCCACCGAGGGGGTGACGGTGGTGCGGGACTACCTCCGGGGGGAGCTTTCCTTCGACAACCAGCTCATTGACGACCAGGTGCTGCTGAAAAGCGACGGTTACCCCACCTACCACCTGGCCAACGTGGTGGACGATCACCTCATGGGGATCACCCACGTGATCCGCGCCGAGGAGTGGATCTCCTCTTTGCCGAAGCACGCCCAGCTGTACCGCGCTTTCGGCTGGCAGGAGCCGGTGTTTTGCCACCTGCCGCTTTTGCGCAACGCGGATCGCTCCAAGATCTCCAAGCGGAAAAACCCCACGAGCTTGAACTTTTACCGCAGGGCAGGGTACTTGCCCGAGGCCATGCTCAACTACCTGGCGCTCATGGGGTGGACCATGCCCGACGGTCGGGAGGAGTTCACCCTGGAGGAGTTCGTGGAGGCGTTCACCCTGGACCGCATCGTGCTGGGGGGGCCGGTGTTTGACCTGGCCAAGCTCACCTGGCTCAACGGCAAGTACCTCCGCAGCCTTTCCCCGGAGGAGCTGCTCGCCCGCTTGCGCGCGGAGCTCCTCTCCGATGCTTACCTCCTGCAGATCCTGCCGCTGGTGCGGGAGCGCATCGAGAAGCTGGAAGACTTCATCGCTTACGGGGCGTTTTTCTTCGTGGGGGAGGTGGCCTACGACCAGGAGGCCAGGGCCAAGCTGGTGCCCAAGGGGAGGGAGCCCGGGGAGGTGGCGGAGGTGCTGGCCTCGCTGGTGGAAGAGCGGGTGGACCCGTTGCTTTCCTGGCGCAAGGAGCTCCTGGAGCCGGCGCTGCGGGAGTTCGCGGCAAACCGGGGGTGGAAAGCTTCCGAGCTGTTCATGAGCGTGCGGGTAGCGGTCACCGGCCGTACCGCCACCCCGCCGCTGTTCGAGACCATGGAGGTGCTGGGGAAGGAGATCTGCCGCCGCCGGCTGCGGCAAGCGGTGGAGCTGCTTGCGGCGGAAAAGCCCCGGGAGGTGGCCCATGCCTGAGGAAAAGGAGCGGATCCACGCGTTTGCCCAGGGGGGCAGCGACTTCATCCGGGAGATCATCCGCGCCGATCTCGCCTCGGGGAAGCACCGCACGGTGGTCACCCGCTTTCCCCCCGAGCCCAACGGCTACCTGCACATCGGCCACGCCAAGGCCATTTGCCTGAACTTCACCTTGGCCCAGGAGTTCGGGGGTAGGTGCCACCTGCGCTACGACGACACCAACCCCACCAAGGAGGAGCAGGAGTACATCGAGGCCATCGAGCGGGACGTGCGCTGGCTGGGGTTCGACTGGGGGGAGCACCTCTACTTCGCCTCGGACTACTTCGAGCAGATGTACCAGTGGGCGGAAAAGCTGATCCTCAAAGGGAAGGCCTACGTGTGCGACTGCTCCCCGGAGGAGGTACGGGAAAAACGCGGCACGCTCACGGAGCCCGGGGTTCCCTGCGCGCACCGGGAGCGCTCGGTGGAGGAAAACCTGGCGCTGTTTCGCCGCATGCGGGCAGGGGAGTTCCCCGACGGCAGCCGGGTGCTCCGGGCGAAGATTGACATGGCCCACGGCAACGTGAACATGCGGGACCCGGTGATGTACCGCATCCTCCACGCGCCGCACCCCCATGCGGGGCAAGCCTGGTGCATTTACCCAATGTACGACTACGCCCACCCCTTGGAGGACGCCATCGAGGGGATCACCCACTCCATCTGCACCCTGGAGTTCGAGGACCATCGGCCGCTGTACGACTGGTTCATTGACGAGCTGGAGCTGCCGGAACCCCACCCTCAGCAAATCGAGTTCGCCCGCCTCAACCTCACCTACACGGTGATGTCCAAGCGCAGGCTCTTGGCCCTGGTGAACGAGGGGTTCGTCCGGGGGTGGGACGATCCTCGCATGCCCACCCTGGCGGGGCTGCGGCGGCGGGGGGTGCCCCCGGAGGCGATCCGTCTTTTCGCCGAGCGCATCGGCGTGGCCAAGCGCAACAGCACCGTGGACGTGCAGCTTCTCGAGCACTGCATCCGCGAGGTGCTGAACCGCACCGCCCCGCGGCGCTTCGCGGTGCTGGACCCGGTGCCGGTCACCATCACCAACTACCCGCAGGGACAGGTGGAGTGGTTCGAGCTCCCCAACAACCCCGAAGACCCCAGCGCCGGCACCCGCAGGCTGCCGTTTTCCGGCAGGCTCTGGGTGGACCGGGAGGACGTGCGGGCGGTGCCGCCCCCCAAGTACTACCGCATCTTCCCGGGGAACGAGGTGCGGCTGCGGGGGGCTTACCTCTTCCGCTGCACCGAGGTGCGCACCGACCCGGCCAGCGGGCGGGTGGTGGAGGTGCTGGGGGAGGTGGATCCCGCAAGCCGCGGCGGCCAGGCCCCGGACGGGCGGCGGGTGGGGGCCACGCTCCACTGGCTTTCCCAGGAGCACGCTCGGGGGGCGGAGGTACGGCTTTTCGATTACCTCTTCACCAAGCCGGACCCGGACGAGGTGCCCGAGGGGGGGAGCTGGCGGGACAACCTGAACCCCAACTCCCTGGTGGTGCTCACCGGCTGCCTGGTGGAGCCGAGCCTGGCAGAGGCTGCCCCCGGGGAGCGTTTCCAGTTCGAGCGCGTGGGCTACTTCGCCGTGGACCCCGACTCCCAGCCGGGGCGGCCGGTGTTCAACCGCATCGTCACGCTCAAGGACGAGTGGGCCAAGGTGGCGAAAAAGCTCGGGAGCTGAAACTCCGCGGCTAACTCCCCAGCTCGCCGCCCACCGCCAAGCTCACCGCGGCGTAATCCGCATCGGCCAAGGGCCCGGTGGCCGTTCGGGCGTACAGCGTCTCCAGGGAAGCCAACACCTCGGTGGCCAGGCCCAACTGCTGCGCGGTGCGTCGCACCAGGCGCACGTCCTTGAGCATGTGGCGGGTGGGGAAGTTCACGGGGTGGAACTCCCTCGCTCGCATGCTGGGGAGCTTGCGGTCGAAGGTGGGGGCGTAGAGGGCACTGCCCCGCACGATGGAGACGAAGGCGTCCACGTCCACCCCGGCCTTTTCCACCATCCGCAGGCTGGTGGCGTAAGCCACGGTGAGCGCGGCGATGAGCTGGTTGAGGGCCAGCTTCAGCGTGCTCCCGTGCCCCACCGGTCCCACCCAGCGCGGGGCCGGGGAAAAGCAGCGGAGGATCGGCTCCAAGCGGCGAAACAGCGCCTCGTTGCCCCCAGCCATCACCACCAGCTCCCCCGCCTCGGCCTGGGGTACCGAGCCAAGAACCGGAGCTTCCAGGTACTCCCCTCCGGCAGCGGCGATGGCCCTGGCAAGCTCCTGGCTTTCCTCCGGGGCGATGGTCCCCATCTGCACCACGGCCACCCCGGCAAGCCGGGCGGTGGCGGGGCCCGCCAAGCTGGCCTCGATGGCGGGCTTGTCCGCCAGCATGAGGATCGCCACCTGGGCCCCCTCCAGCGCCTCCGCCGGGGAGCTCGCCACCACCGCCCCCTCCGCTGCCAGCACCTGGGCCTTGGCAGCGGTGCGGTTCCAGACCCGCAGGGGGTACTGCGCCCGCAACAGCCTGCGGGCCATGGGGGCTCCCATGAGCCCTGTTCCCAGGAACGCCACGGTGGGTTTGTGGTTCATCCGCACCTCCCGGTCTCGCGCCGGCGGTGGTTGCCGGCTTGGATCTTGGCCCACTCCTCCGGGGTGTTGACGCAAAAAAGCGCCGCAGCGAACGGCTCGGGGACCGGAAAACGCCGCAGCCTGGGGCAGGCGGCCAGGTCCTTGGGCCCGCCCCCCGCTTCCCAGGCCCTTTCCGCCCAGGGGCGGATTTGCGGTGCCAGCACCGCGAAGAGCGGCTCCGGGTTCCCGCGGTGGTCCAAAAGCTGCACCCCCCACACCCCGGGGCGCCGCAGCCCCGCGAGCCAAGCCACGAACTCCGGGGAGAGGGCCACGGCATCGGTGGGCACGAAAAGCCAACAAGCTCGGGGCTGCCAGCGAAGCGCCCCCACCATCCCCGCCAAGGGGCCTCCCGGGCCGGGGGGGTCCGGGAGCATGGGCAGCGCTGGGGCGTCGGCGGGAAGCGGCCCTTGGCCCAGGTACACCACCTGCTGCACCTGGGGTGCCAGGACCCCCACCTGCCGGGCCAGGAGGCTGGCACCTCCCAGGGTGAGCGTTTGCTTGGGCTGCCCCATGCGCCGGCTGGCGCCGCCCATGAGGATGCCGGCGAACAGCGGCGGGGCCTGGGCAGCCAGCTCCCGGGCCACCAGGGCGGCAACGCGTGCCACCCGGTCCTCCCCCCAGGGGAGCACCTCCAGGAGGTTTTCCAGCTCGCCGGGGATCGCCGGGTTTGCCGGGTGCACGAGCCACACCTTGGGGAGCGGGGTGTCCTTGTGCCCCTCCACCAGGACCAGGTCCACCTCCTCCGCGAGCTTGCCCAAAGCCCAAGGCAGGTCCCGCTCCGGGGCGGGGGCATAGCGCAGGAAGCGCTCGTTGGGGGCGCGGAGGCACACCTGGGCCCCCGCCCGGAAGAGCCGGTCCGAGTCCTTCCCGGGCCGGTCCACCTCCACCCCGTGGGCGTCGTGCTTCACCACCCCTACCGCAAGCCCCTGGGCGCAAAGCTCGGGGATGAGCTTTTCCAAAAGCGTGGTCTTGCCGCTGCCGGAAAAGCCGCACACCGCAAGCACCGGAACCCCGCAGCTCGGCACCATGGCGCTCCGAGTCTACGCCAGTTTGCCCCAGCGCAAAGACGCGAAAGACCCCCGGTGCCATGGTTTTTGCGGGAGGTGACCATGGACCCGATTGCCACGCTGGTTCACGAACACGACGTGATCCTTCTGGTCGCAGCTGCGGCCCGGCGGGAGGCGGCGGCCATCCGCCAAGGAGGCAGGGTGAACGAGGGCCGCGTCCGCGACATCCTGGACTTCGTGCGCACCTTTGCCGACGCCTGCCACCACGGCAAGGAGGAGGACCTGTTGTTCACCCGCCTCGCCGAGCGCGGGTTTTCCCGGGAAACGGGACCGGTGGCGGTGATGCTCTACGAGCACCAGCAGGGGAGGGCGTGGGTGCGGCAGGCGAGCGAGGCGCTCCCCGGGGCGGTGGCTGGGGACCCCGCTGCCGCCCAGGCCGTGGCCGAAGGGCTCGCCGGCTGGGCCGAGCTCATCGAGCAGCACATCTTCAAGGAAAACAACGTGCTGTTCCCCATGGCGCAGCAGGTGCTGGGTGAGGAGGAGCTGGCCAGCCTGGGGGAGGCGTTCGCCCGGGTGGAAGCGGAGCGCTTTGCCGGCGTGCACGAGCGCTTTTCCGACCTCGCCCACGAGCTGGCCCGGGGGTGAGGCTGGGGCGCGCTACAACGCTGCCAGGGCCTGCTCCAGGTCCGCCACCAGGTCCGCTGGGTCCTCGATCCCCACGGACAAGCGCAGCAGCCCGTCGCTGATCCCCAGCCGCTCCCGTTCCTCCTTGGGAACCGAGGCGTGGGTCATGGTGGCGGGGTGGGCTACCAACGACTCCACCCCGCCCAAGGACTCGGCCAGGGTGAAGAGCCGCAGGCGGTTGGCCACCTGGCGGGCGGCCTCCAAGCTGCCCAGGTCGAAAGCCACCATGGCACCGAACCCCCGCTGTTGCTTGCAGGCAAGCTGGTGCTGGGGGTGGGAGGGGAGGCCGGGGTAGTAGACCCGGTGCACCTTGGGGTGCTGGGCCAGGAAGCTTGCCACCTGCCGCCCCCCTTCCTCGTGGGCGGCCATGCGCACCGCCAAGGTGCGGATCCCCCGGAGCACCAGGTAAGCGTCGAAGGGGCCCATCACCGCGCCGGCGGCGTTCTGGATGCGGTGCAGCTCCTGCCCCAGCGCGGCGTCCTTGGCGATCACCACCCCTCCCACGGCGTCCGAGTGGCCGTTCAGGTACTTGGTGGTGGAGTGCACCACCAGGTCCGCCCCCAGCTCCAGCGGTCGCTGGAGGATCGGCGAGAGGAAGGTGTTGTCCACCACCACCAACGCCCCCCGCTGGTGGGCGATGCGGCTCGCCTCGGCCAGATCGATCACCGCCATGAGCGGGTTGGTGGGGCTTTCCAGGAAAACCAGCCGCGTGGCCGGGGTGAAGGCAGCGGCGAACTGCTCCAGGTCCGTGGCGTCCACGAAGCTCACCGCCACCCCGTGGCGGGAGGTGACGGTGGTGAACAGGCGGTAGGTGCCACCGTAGAGGTTGTGGGCCGCGAGGATGTGCTCGCCGGGTTGGAGAAGGTCGGTGACCGCGTCAATGGCTGCCATCCCCGAGGCGAAGGCGCAGGCGTCCACACCCCCCTCCAGCTCGGCCACGGCCTTCTCCAAGGCGGTACGCGTGGGGTTGGCGGTGCGGGAGTACTCCCAACCCCGGTGCTGACCGAAGGAGGCGTAGGCGTAGGTGGAGGTGGCGTAAATCGGCGTGTTCACCGCGCCGGTGGCTGGGTCTGGCCCGCTGCCCGCATGGACACAAGCGGTTTTCTGCTTCATGCGCCCTCCGGGAACAAATCGAGGATTTGCTTGGAAAGGTAGCGCTCGCAGGAGTCCGGGATCACCGTCACCACCCGCTTGCCAAGCCCCAGGCGGCGGGCCACCTTCACCGCCGCGGCCACGTTGGCCCCACCGGAAGAGCCCGCCAGCACGCCGCAGGCCCGGGCCAAGCGGCGCACCATGGCGAAGGCTTCCGGGTCGGGAACCGTGATCACCTCGTCCGCCAGCTGTCGCTCCATGATCGGGGGGATCTCGTCCATGCCAATCCCCTCCACCATGTGGGGCCCCGGCTCTCCGCCCCCCAGCACCGACCCTTGGGGTTCCACCGCCACGGCCAAAAGCCCGGGAATGCGACTCTTGAGGTAGCGGGCAACCCCCATGAACGTGCCCCCCGACCCGCACCCCACCACGATGGCGTCCAGCTTGCCTGCGGTTTGCTGGTAGATCTCCGGGCCGGTGGTGAGCTCGTGGGTGGCGGGGTTGGCGGGGTTGGAGAACTGGTCCACGTACACCGCCCCAGGGGTGGCGGCGGCGATGGCCCTGGCCTTGGCCTGGGCCCCCGCCATCCCCTCCTCGGTGGGGGTGAGGATCACCTCCGCCCCCAGCGCGCGCATCAACTTTTGCTTTTCCACCGAGTACTTCTCGGGCACCACGAGGATCACCCGGTACCCCTTGCGGCTGCCCGCCAAGGCCAAGCCGATGCCGGTGTTGCCAGCGGTGGCTTCCACGATGGTTCCCCCGGGCTGGAGGCGGCCCTCCTGCTCCGCCCGGAGGATCATCCCCAGCCCGATGCGGTCCTTCACCGAGCCGCCAGGGTTGGCGGTCTCCAGCTTGGCCCAGATTTCTGCGCCGCCTTCCTCCAGCTCCCCGAGGCGCAGCAGCGGGGTCTGGCCGATGAGCTCCAGCACCGATGTGGCGACCTTCACCGTTGCCTCCGAGGTGGGGATGGTACACCAGCTACACTTTGGCCGTGGAGTCGTTCCTCCGCTACCGGGACGCCCACCACCCGGACTGGGTGGTGCGCGCCTACGCCCTGGCGCCCGAGGGGTTCAGGGAGCTGCTCGCCGAAGAGCTGGCTTGGCTTACCCGGGCGGCGGAGGCGCCGCTGGTGGAGGTTGGCTGCGGGGCGGGGCGGATTCTGGCTGCGCTCCAGCTCCCTCCAGGTCCGGTGGTGGGGATGGACCTGGTGCCTCGCTACCTGCTGGCGGCCAAGGCGGTGCCCAAGCGCGTTTTCTGGGTGGCCGGGAACGGGCTGACGCCGCCGCTGCGGCGCCGCTTTTGGCGCACCGTGGTCTTCGCCCAAGCCACCTTGGGCTCCTTGGGTGGGGAGGCGCTGCGGCGCCGCATGGTGGCAGCGCTGGGGGAGCTGGTAGCTCCCTCCGGTGCACTGCTGGTCACCGCCTACGGGGCGAAGGCCCGCCAGGCTCGGGAAGCTTGGTACCGGGCGCAGCAACAAGCTGGGCTGCTTCCCCCTTTCGACGAGGCCAGGACCCGCGACGGCACCTTCGTTTTCCGCAACGGGTTCGTTTCCGAGGAGCTCACCCCGGAGGCCTTGGAGGCGCTGGCCCCCCCGGGGTTTTCCGGAGGCGTGGAGGAGCTTCCCTCGGGGCTGCTCGCTGCTCGGTGGGTGCGGGTGTAGCCCAGCTCACCGGCAGGAGGGGGCTTGTCCGTATACTGGGTTGCATGTTCGCGGTGTTGCTCGCCCTGGCCTTGGCGCAAGGGCCTGTTCCCGGAGCACCGATCGTGGCGATCCACGTGGTGCGCCAGGAGGTTTTCGACCTCGCTAACCCGAAAACCTCCTCCTGGCCCTACCGCACCGCCAACGCGCTTCACGTGCTCACCCGGGAGCGCTTCGTCCGCAGCTTGCTGCTGTTCCGGGAGGGGGACCCCTGGGACCCGGCGCTGGCCGCGGAAAGCGAGCGCCTGCTCCGGGCCACCGGGTTCCTGAACCCGGTGCACATCACCGCCCGGGCGGTGGAAGGGGGGGTGGAGGTGCTGGTGGAAACCCACGACCAGTGGACCACCGAGGTTTCCCTCAACTACGGCCGCCTGGGGCAAAGGCAAAAGGCAGGGGTTTCGCTCTCGGAGCAGAACTTCCTGGGCTGGGGGAAAACCGTGTTCCTGGACGCCCGCTCCACCCCGGAGCGGGACTCGCTCACCCTGGGGTACACCGACCCGCTGTTTCTGGGAAGCCGCTTTCGCTTGGAGGCGGCCCACCGGGAGGCCTCCGATGGCACCGCGGATGCGTTTTCCCTGGAGTACCCGTTTTACGCCTTGGCCACGCCGCTGGCGGGAGGGGTTCGTTGGCGCCGGGAGTCGCTGGTGGAGTACCTCTGGGCCGGAGGGAAAAAAGCCGTGGCCGGGGACACGCTGCGCCGCTCTTTGGAAGCGTGGATGGGGGTGCGGCTTGCCGGGGACGGGGCACGGACCAGGCGGCTTTCCTTCGGGCTTTTCAGCGAGCGGGCGGCTTACGCCCGCTGGGGCTTTCGCGACGGCCGCTTCTACCCCGAGCCC
>Ga0209162_1001245_pt1 | contig 25724 bp, 25 predicted proteins | sample YNPNPMetaG_FD_187121 | JGI IMG/M metagenome (GOLD analysis project Ga0209162, IMG submission 187121) | Anoxygenic and chlorotrophic microbial mat microbial communities from Yellowstone National Park, USA - YNP NP MetaG (SPAdes) (version 2) ...
CTTCCATCATTAAGCAGAAATACAAAGGATGGAACTTGCTGACCTTTCTTGTAAGATTTCTTGTCTATTGGATGCTCTGGTACATCTTCTGTAAAGTATCCGTTTATTGCCTTTGCAACTTTATGAATATCAATGTGTTTTACCTTGCCGTTTTTGTCTTTTTCTCCATAATCCCATGTAAGATGGATTATTGGCTCAGGGAATGCTCCTTTTTCTTTTTCATAAAGCTTCTTTACTCTCCAGTAAAGCTCATTCATTATCTCTTCATCTGATTTACAATTTCCAATTGGCTTTACTGCCTGATATAACCATTGAGCAAGTCTGCTTGAATTTGAACGACTTCCTTCTTTTTCAAGTGAAGAGCCCGCTGGCAACATGAAAACTTCTGTTTTTATTTTCTTTGGATCCATGCCAGGACCTTTCCAGAATGAAGAAGTTTCTGTATCCCAAAGATTCACACATACAAGCCAGTCAAGTTTTGCAAGTGCTTTCCTTACTTTGCCAGCATTTGAAGAACCACAGGCAGGATTCTGTCCCCATGCAAAGAAGCCCTTAATGTTGCCTTTATACATCTCATCAAAAAGAACAAGCCATGAACAATTCTGTCCGTCATCTCTCTTTGGCAGATAACTATAACAGAAGTCATTTTCCTTAGTTGCTTTATCTCCATAAAGCTCTTTTAGATAGCTGATAAAATATTTTGGTCTGTTTGACCACCAGTTGACACTCTTTGGTTCTTTTGTCTTTGGTGTATATTTTTCAATATAGGTTTTAAGGTCTACATCTGATGCAACAGGGGTTGGATTATAACCGGGCAGTATGTGGAATAAAAGAGCATGGTCAGTTGAACCCTGAACATTTGGTTCACCTCTCTGAGCATTTATACCTCCACCAGCCATTCCCATATTTCCAAGTAAAAGCTGAACAATTGAGAAAGCTCTTATGTTCTGTGTTCCAACTGTATGCTGTGTCCATCCCATTGCATAGGAGACTGTACAGGTTTTGTCTGGCTTTCCTGTTGAGCCAATAATTTTATAAGCTTCTAAAATTTTATCCTTTGGTGCACCAGTAATTTCTGATACCTTATCAATTGTATATCTCTGGTATTGCTTCTTAAGTAATTGAAATACACAGTTAGGATTCTGAAGTGTTGGGTCTTTCTTTGGAATGCCGTTTTCATCAACCTGATATTTCCATGTTGATTTATCATAGGCTCTCTTTTTCTCATCATAGCCTGAAAATACTCCATCAAGGTCTTCTGCTGTTTTAAAATTCGGGTCAACAAGGAATGGTGCATCTGTGTAGTTTACTACATAGTCTTTAAAGTAAAGATTGTTGTCAATTATATATTTAATTAATCCACCGAGGAATACTATGTCTGTTCCTGGACGGATTGGAACATAAAGGTCTGCCTTTGATGCTGTTCTTGTAAATCTTGGGTCAACAACGATAAGTTTTGCACCTCTTTGCTCCTTTGCCTTCATTATCCATCTCATTGAAAGAGGATGGTTTTCAGCTGTGTTACCACCCATGTTAAGGATTACATCGGCATTTCTAAAATCAATCCAGTGATTTGTCATTGCTCCTCTACCAAACGACTCTGCCAGAGCCGCTACAGTAGGGGAGTGTCATATTCGGGCTTGATGTTCAATATAGACAAGACCCCAAGAACGCATTAATTTTTGAATTAGATAACACTCTTCATTTTCTAATGCTGCTGAGCCAACATGAGCAATGGCATCAACTCTGTTTACAACCTGTCCTTTTGAATTTTTTGTGATAAAGTACTTATCCCTTGTTTTCTTAACAAGTTTTGCAATTCTGTTTAAAGCTTCTTCCCAGCTGATTTTCTTCCATTCTGTAGCACCGGGGGCACGATACATTGGTTCAGTTATTCTGTTAGGATTATTTACAAGCTGAAATAGTGCTGCACCTTTTGGACATAAAGCTCCTTCATTTTGAGGATTATCAGGGTCACCTTGTACACTGACAACCTTACCATCCTTTACATAAGCAATAACACCACAACCAAAACCACAATAAGCGCAGATGTGCGTAACCTCTTTTGCGCCCTTTGTTCTTAGCTCTGCTGCATAGGCTTTTGCAGGTTCAAGATTAAGCCCCAGTGAGCTAAGAAGAAGAGCGCCTGTGGAGATTTTCAGAAAACTTCTTCTGGTAAGTTCCATACATTACACCTCCTCCTTTTTTTTGAAAGATATAGATAAATAAAAACCTATATTTACTACATAAACTATAGATTTTTTTTATAATTATGTCAAGAGATTTAAGATTAATTTTTTTTATGAATATATAAACATATTTAAGTTAAAGAAAAATTACAGTTTTTTTGCCCTTCAAGATTTCACCGATTATATATGATTTATATCCATTTTTTGAAAGTGTTTTTAAAGTTTTATCAACATCTGATTTATTAACTATAAAAATATATCCTATCCCCATATTAAAAACCTTATACATTTCCTTTTTATCAATCTTGCCAATCTTCTCAATAAATTTGAAAATTGGTGGAATATCCCAACTATTTTTATTTATTTTTGCAGAAATATTTTTTTGAAATATTCTTGTAAGATTTCCAGGAATACCTCCACCTGTTATATGTGCCATACCTTTAATTTTTACTTTTCCCTTTAGGGCAAAAAAAGCATTAACATAAATTTTTGTTGGTTTTAATAATTCCTCAGCAATACTGCATCCAAGCTCAGAAACATACTGGTCAATTTTCATTTTCCTAATATCAAAAAGAACTTTTCTTACCAGTGAAAAACCATTACTGTGAAGTCCTGAAGAGGCAACACCTATTACAGCATCTCCTTCTTTTATCTCTGCTCCATTAATTATTTCATTTTTGTTTACTACCCCCACAGCAAAGCCTGAAAGGTCATATTCATTTTTTTTGTAAAAACCTGGCATCTCAGCTGTTTCACCACCTATCAATGCACAACCTGCCTGCCTGCATCCTTCAACAATTCCTTTTATAACCTGCGAGGCTCTTTCAGCATCAAGCTTTCCTGTAGCGAAATAATCAAGGAAAAACAAAGGCTCTGCACCAACTGTTAAAATATCATTAACACACATTGCAACAAGGTCTATCCCAACTGTGTCATGTTTATCTGCTTGGAAGGCTATTTTAAGTTTTGTTCCGACTCCGTCTGTTCCACTAACAAGAACTGGTTCTTTATATTTTTTTATGTCCAATTTAAACAAGCCTGCAAAAAGTCCTATATCAGTGAGAACCTCCTTACGAAAGGTGGTTTTAACCATAGGAGAAATCATTTTTACGAATTTATCTGCTTCATCAATATCAACACCTGCTTTTTTGTATGTAATGCTCATAAAACCTCCTTGATTTTCATACTTATATCAACTGCTTTGGCTGAATGAGTTAAAGCACCAATGGAAATGAAATCTACACCAGTGAGTGCAACCTCTCTTATGTTGTCAAGATTTACTCCTCCTGAGGCTTCAAGTAAAACCTTGCCTTTTGCAATTTTTACTGCCTCTTTCATTGATTCAATATCCATGTTATCAAGCATTACAATATCAGCTCCTGCTGAAATTGCCTCTTTAAGCCCTTTAATGCTTTTTACCTCAACTTCAATTTTTTGATAAATACAGGATTTTTTAGCCTTTAGAACCGCTTCTTTTACAGAACCTATAATTTTAATGTGATTATCCTTAATTAAAACTGCATCATAAAGGGCAAAGCGATGATTATGTCCTCCTCCCACTCTTACAGCATATTTTTCCAAAAATCTTAATCCCGGGGTTGTTTTTCTTGTATCAAGAATTTTTACAGGAAGGTCTTCCACCTTTTTAACAAACTGCCTTGTAAAAGTTGCAATACCTGAAAGTCTTTGTAAAATGTTTAAAGCGATTCGTTCACCTGCAAGGATTAATCTTGCATTTCCTTTAAGTATAGCAACAACTTTCCCTTTTTCAATGAAATTACCATCTTTGAAATATTCCTTAAAATGCAACTTATAATTCTGAAAACCAGAAGCAAAAGATAGATTGGAAAAAAATCTTTTTATAAAAGGCATTCCTGCAAGAATCATATCTTCTTTACATATTATATGAGCTAATACTGCGTAATTCTCAGGAACAATAAGTTGAGATGTTATATCTCCGTTTCCGATATCTTCTTTAATAGCAAGTTTAAAAAGTTCATCAATTAAGAGATTGAACATTATTTTTTAAGAAAAATTCTTAAAAATCCGTAAATACTTCCTGCAACTGCGGTGACTGCAAGAGCGCTTTTCCAATCAAAAAGCGTAGTAACATTACCTTTAATATTCTTACCTATTAAAATAAAAGATGCAGAATTTTCAACTTCAACATTATTTCCAACAACAACTCCTGCTGCAGATCTCTTGATTGTTGTTTCTTCTTTTCCAATTGCAATGGGATTTAACGAAAAGTTAATCTCTGTTTTTTCTCCCATTGAAATGCCACTTATAGACTGATTCATATTAAGTTCATCACATTTCACAAATCCAATAGCTCCCTGAGTAATTTCAGCTTTTTCAGAATCAATGCTTAGAGCACAAATTTGCTGCAACTCTGCTGTCCCAGCCTCTATAGCTTTAACTGTGCTTTGTTTTACATTAATGAACTCTGCTTCAACTATATCAAGACTCTGCCCTTCAATATCAATTTTTTCTTCCATTTTTTCCCCCTAATTTTCTAATTCTTCAAACAATGCAAAATTTTCTTTTATTTTATCACTTCTGCTTAAAAGTTCTTCATATTTTTCTTTGTCTTTCTTTACAACTTCTGATGGAGCATTCTTTATAAAATCTTCATTTAAAAGTTTTTTATTTAGGAACTTAATATCCCGCTCTGTCTTTTGAAATTCCTTTAAAAGTCTCTTTTTTTCTTGTTCTATATCAATCAGACCTTTAATCGGGATATAAATCTCAAATTCTTTCTTTATTGAAATTGCCGAACCTTTTTGTCTTACAATATCTTTTGATATTTTAATATTTTTTGCATTTACAAGTTTCAAAATATATTGATATCCTTCATTTAATATCTTCTCAGATTCTGAAGTTAAAGGTTTAATAAAGACTTCAATATTTAAAGAAGGAGCGATATTCAACTCACCACGAATGCTCCTTATACCTAAAATCGCATCTATTATGTATTCCATCTTCTTTATAGCTTCTTCATCCTTACCTATCAAATCTTGAGCGGGATATGGCGAAATCATAATTGATTCTTTTTTGCCTAAAATATTAAGCCATATTTCCTCTGTAATATAGGGCATGAAGGGATGGAGAAGTTTAAGGATGTTTTCAAAAACATAGAATAGACAATTAATCGTTTCTTCCTTGTTTTCTTTTTCAGAATAAAGAATAATTTTACTTAATTCTATATACCAGTCACAGAATTCATGCCATAAAAACTGATAAACTGCTCCTGCTGCATCATTAAATCTATATGCGGAAAGTGCTCTGTTTGTTTCATATATGGCATCTGAAAGTTTTGAAAAAATCCATCTGTTTTTTAAGATTTTTAGGTCTTGTAACTTAACTTCTTCTTTTGTTCTTAAATGAGCAAAACTCATTATAAACCTCATCGCATTCCAAATTTTGTTTATAAAATGCCTGTATCCTTCAACTCTATCCTCTGAAAACTTAATATCCCTTCCCTGAGCTGCAAAGGCTGAAAGAGTAAATCTAAAGGCATCTGCTCCATACTTTTCAATCATGACAAGAGGGTCTATTACATTACCTTTTGATTTACTCATTTTTTGTCCCTTTGAGTCCCTAACAAGTGCATGTATATAAACATCTCTAAATGGAACTTCATTCATAAATTTCATCCCCATCATTATCATTCTTGCAACCCAGAAAAATATTATGTCAAAACCTGTTACAAGAACACTTGTTGGATAGAATCTCTTTAAATCTTCTGTTTTCTCTGGCCAGCCGAGTGTTGAAAAGGGCCATAAAGCTGAAGAAAACCATGTATCTAAAACATCAGGGTCCTGTATCAGTTCTTTACTACCACATTCAGGACAAACTTTTGGTTCTTCTCTGCTTGCAAAATGTTTAATATCTTTTGGAATTTTAATCATTTTAGCTTTTTGTTCAATCTCTTCTTTTGTAATTCCAAGTTTTCTTAATTCATTAAAACTTCCACCCCATATTTCCTTCCCATTTAGAGTGATTGGCTTATAAAATAAAATCTCTATTAAATCTCCATTTTCTTTGCCGTTAATATTTTTACATTTTGCACAATACCATACTGGAATTCTATGTCCCCACCAAAGTTGTCTTGAAATGCACCAGTCTTTTATATCTCTCATCCATGCATAGTAGTTGTTAACCCATCCCTCAGGAATGAACCTGATTCTACCTTCCTTTACTACTTTAACTGCCTCTTCAGCCAAAGGTGTTATTTTTACATACCATTGAACTGTCTGGAATGGCTCAATTACAGTTTTACATCTATAGCAGTGACCAACAGCATGTTTGTGTTTTTCTGTTTTTTCAAGTAGACCAAGTTCAGTAAGGTCATTAATAATTCTTTTTCTTGCCTCATACCTATCCAATCCTTTGTATTTAACCGCCTCTTCAGTCATAATACCTTCCTCATCTATGATACACACATAAGGAAGATTATGCCTTTGAGCAATCTCCGCATCATTAAAGTCATGAGCAGGAGTAACCTTAACAGCACCTGTTCCAAATTCCATGTCAACAGCACTATCTGCTATTACGGGAATATCTCTATTAACAAGAGGAAGAATAAGATTCTTGCCAATCAAATTTTTATATCTTTTATCCTCTGGATTTACAGCAACAGCAGTATCACCAAGCATTGTTTCTGGACGGGTTGTTGCTACAATCACAAATTGGGTAGGGTCTTCTTTCAAAGGATACTTTATGTAGTAAAGCTTACCTTCTAACTCTTCATGTTCTACTTCAAGGTCAGAAAGGGCAGTGTGACATCTGGGACACCAATTTATCAGTTTAAGGTCTCTGTATATTAATCCTTCTTCAAAAAGTTTTAAAAAAACTTCCTTTACAGCCTTTGAAAGTCCCTCATCCATTGTAAAACGAAGACGAGACCAATCACAGGAGGCGCCAATTCTTTTAAGTTGCTCTATAATTTTTCCTCCGCAGGATTCTTTCCACTGCCATATTCTCTGAAGAAATTGAGTTCTTCCAAGCTGATACCTGTCAACTCCTTCCTGAAGTAACTGTCTTTCTACAACATTTTGTGTAGCAATTCCTGCATGGTCAGTTCCTGGAAGCCATAAAGCAGAGTATCCAGACATTCTTTTCCATCTTATTAGAATATCCTGCAATGTAGCATTTAAAGCATGCCCCATATGAAGAGTTCCTGTAACATTAGGAGGTGGAATCACTATGCAGTATGATGGCTTTTTAAAGTTAGAGTCTGGTTTAAAAAATCCTTTTTCTTCCCAAAAATTATACAGTTTTTTTTCAATTTGTGAGGGATTATAGGATGCAACTGGTTGCGTTTTTTTATTCAGCATACCTATGTTCAATAACCTCCGTTAGTAGTTTTAGAACTTTTATTATTTCATTTTTAATTTCTTCTTTTATATAAGGCTTGATTTTTTCTATAATTTCATGCTCTGATAACATAAAAGAACTTGCAGGTTCAGCTTCTTTCTCCTTAAAGAATTGCTCTTCTATCTTTTTTTTGAGCTCTTCAGAAGTAAAGGGTTTTAAGATAAAGTCTGCATTTAAATCTTTTAATTGAGAAGGATTCAAAGTAGAATAAAAATTTAATGCTAAAATAATGGGAAAATTGGAAGTTTGTTTTTGTCTAAGAATTTGACAAAAATCCAATATATTTTTTTCATCAATATCTTCATTTATTACTACAACTTCAGGCTCATAATGCTCAATAGCCTGAAGAGCCTCTTCTTTAGAAGAAGCTGTTTTAAAGTAAAAACTTTCTCCAGAAATTGAATCATCTAAAAACCTTTTTATATAGGGCTCTTTTTCTATTAAAAGCATCATGATCATATTATCTCTCCCTTGTTAATTCTTCTGTTTGTTTGGTTTTCATTCTTTTTATAAGTTCTTGATAGGAATAATTACGAATAATTTTGTTAAATTGAGATCTATAGTTACTTACAAGACTTACCCCTTCTATAATAACATCATATATTTTCCAACCTTTTCCTGTAAAATATAGTTTGTAATCTATCGGAACCTCTTTTTTATCCTTAGTTATTACTTTTGTTTTTACCTCAGCATATTTAGAATCTTCTATCTTTTCATCTGTATATAATATCTCTTCATCTGAATAAGACTCTATTCTATTAATGTAAGACCTTTCAAGAAGGTCCTTGTAAAGTTCAACAAACTCCTTTTTCTCCTGCAGCGTTCTCTCTCTCCAGTAAATACCAACTGAACGCTTTGCCATCTCTTCAAAGTCAAAAATGTTAATAATTTCTTTTTTTATAGCTTCTCTTCTTTGCAAAGTTTTGGATTTTCCCTTATATTTAGGGTCTTTAATAATATCTAATACCTTGTCTATAGTGGTTTTAATCTGCTCCTTTGGAGACATTACTGCAAAAGCTATAGATGAAGAAATAAAAAGAATAATAATCACCAAAACTAAGATTTTTTTCATTTATTAAGCCACCTCTCCTCTTTATCAAATCCTGATGCCTGTAATAAATTTGCCAGTGCCATTTTTTGATTGTATAAGGACTTAAGATGATTAATCCTTGTGGTTGCATAAGCTAAAACCGCATCTGCAAGGTCTTTTGTCTCACCAACTCCCATGTCAAGATTTGCATCAGCAGTAACAAGCCATTTTTTAGCATTTTTATAAGCTTCATCCATATCCCTTGCGCTCTTTGAAGCCTCCTGAAACTCAAAATATGCTTTCTTTATCTGAACAGGAATCCCTTGCTCTGCGAGTTTTTTCTTTTCAAGAATTTTTTGATATTCAATCTGAGCTTCTCTTATTTTACCCTTTGTTATCCCAAAATCTATATTTAGTTTCATACCGAGTACTGCTGCAAGCATGGTATCATTAAGAGGATCATAAATATATGGATTATGTATTCTATCTCTGTTAGTTGCCCCTGCTAAAATTCCTTTAACCATGAAAAATATTTGTGGATAAAGACTACTCTTTTCAACATCAATAAGAGATTGTCTTGCTTTAAGTCCTTCATTTATTTGTGCCATTTCAGGTCTTAAAACCAAAGCCTGGGCAATTAATTCATCAAGTTTTATATTTGCTTCTTCGTATTTTAAAGGCTGTGTCAGTATCTCAAAGTTGGTAGTACCTGAAAAACCTGTCATAAACTTTAAGGCTTCAATGATTATTGCTTCATTTTTATCAATTTCATTTAAATTTCTTTTAACCTCACCAAGATAGGTTTTTAATTTATAAAGAGTTAATTCGTCAGCAGATGGAATATCTTTTTTTAAATCTTCTTCTGTTCTCTTAATTGCTTTTTCAAGTTCATCTTTAATCTCATTTGCAAGAACTCTTAAATCTCTTACCATTGAAAGACTCCAGTAAAGCTCTTTTGTCTTCAGAATTAGGTCAGAACGCTTTTTTTCAAGCTCCGCTTCTGAAACTTTTATACCAGATTCTGCCGCTGACCTGTAGCCTGAAATCTTACCGAAAGTATAAATGGGTTGTATGACCTGCATAGTAATCATACCAAATACACCATTTATTGTTGTTGATTTAAAATCAGTTTTTATTTCTGGAGATATTGATTCTCTCTCTGCTTTTGGAGACGGACCTCCCAAGGCCATAAGCTCAATCTGGGGGTATGCTGCTCCTTTAGCCTGTTCAAGTTTCGCTTTATAAATTTCAATATCCTGTTTATATTCACCAAGTTCTGGATGGAATTTCACTGCTCTTTCAATACATCCTTTAAGGTCAAGAATAACTTTGTCTTCTGCAAAACAAAATGATGAAAACAAAACAACAATCAAGATAATTAAAATTTTAAATTTTCCCGAACACATATTTAGATAACACCTCCTCTATGTCTATTGATGATTCTGTTTCTCTAATTTTACCATTTTGAGCTATATATTGCTCAGAACCTCCTGGCACAATTTGTATATACTTCTCACCAATTAATCCTTTTGTTCTAATAGAAGCAATTGAATCATCAGGAACTTTAATTGAACTGTTTATTTTCATTTTAACCACTGCATGATACCTTTCATTAATAGTTACTTTTTCAACAGAACCAACAGGAACTCCCGCTATCTCAACAACAGACCCTTTTTTAATTCCACCTACTTTGTCAAACTCAGCATAAACAGTATAAGAACCAGTAGAAAACATGTCAATCTTACCAAGTTTAAAGGAAAGATAACCAAGTGCAAGAATGCCAATGAAAACAAATATACCAACGACTATCTCAAGATTTTCTTTTTTCATAATTTTCCTCCATTGTCTATTCCAATTATAAAATTTTTTACAATTAAATTCTCACTCTTTTGAATTTCCTCTGGTGTTCCAACTTCAACAATCCTGCCATCATGAAGCATGGCAACTCTGTCTGCAATTTCAAAAATTTCAGGAATTTCATGACTTATTATTAATCCAGTAAAACCATACAGTTTTTGAGTATTTCTGATGAGTTTATGAATTGAACGAACTAAAATAGGGTCAAGTCCTGTTGTCGGCTCATCAAAAAGGATAGTTTTAGGGTTTCCTATAAGAGCCCGTGCAAGAGCAACTCTTTTACGCATTCCTCCACTTAGTTCAGCAGGATATTTATATTCCATTCCTTGAAGCCCAACATCAGAAAGGGCTTTCATGACTTTTTCGTGAATTTCTTTTTTATTTAATTTAGTCTTCTCTGTAAGAGGGAAAGCAACATTGTCATAAACAGTCATTGAGTCAAAAAGTGCACCTCCTTGAAAAACAACACCGATATCAGCACGAATTTTATCTAATTTTGCACCTTTAAGTTTTGTTATATCTTCTCCATTTATAAATATACTTCCGCTGTCAGGTTTAAGTAATCCAACTATATGCTTAAGAAGAACAGATTTGCCTCCTCCACTTCTTCCAATTACAGCAGTTACCTCGCCTTCATTTATAACTAAATTAACTCCCTTTAAAACCTGCTGTTTACCAAACGACTTGTAAAGCTCTTTTATCTCAATCATAAGAGAAATGCTCCGAGCATATAGTCCCAGATAAGTATTACAACAGAAGAAAGAACAACTGCATTTGTTGTAGCTCTGCTTACGCCCCTTGCTCCATAACCTGAATTATAACCCATAAATGTACATATCCATGTAACAAGAAGTCCAAAGCTTAATGACTTATACAAACCAATTCTAATATCTCCCATGTCAACATAAAGCTCCATCTGAGAAAAGTATGTGCCTTCACTTAGTCCTAAAGCATGAACAGAAACCATATATCCACCATATATTCCAACAATGTCAAAAATAGCAGTTAAGAGAGGGAATGTTAATAAACCAGCAAGAATATTTGGAACAACGACATATTTCATTGGATTTACAGCCATTACAGTTAATGCATCAATTTGTTCTGTAATTCTCATAATTCCAATTTCTGCAGTTACTGCAGAACCAGCCCTTCCTGTAACCATCAAAGCACAAAGAACAGGACCAAGTTCTCTTATAAGAGAAAGAGCTACAACAGGACCAAGCAAAGCTTCTGCACCGAATTTATTTAATGCATAAAATCCTTGCAGAGCTAAAACCATTCCACTGAATGCACCTGTAAAAATTACTACAATCATTGACTTGTTACCAAAAAATCTTACCTGTCTTAAAAAATTTTTAAATTTAAAAGGCGGGATGAAAATATAATAGATAAACTCAAATAAAAAAACAAACATTTTACCGAGAAAAGATAGAAAATTTAAACTAAACCCTCCGATAAAACGAACAATATTTATCATAGATTTTTAAAATATCCCTTAAATTAAGATTTTGTCAATATAATATTTGTTCCTGAAATTGCTAATAGAAATCTCTTTTCGGGTGATTTTGTCATCCCTTCGCTTCGCTCAGGACAGCGCCTGAGCGCAGCGAAGGATCTCCAATCTTTTCACCAAACGGGGTTTTCAATTAGAGATTCTTCGGGGCATTAAGCCCCTCAGAATGACGGGATAAGAGAAAAACCTCCTTTTTCTAATGGCAATTTCAGGTTGTTCCTAAAATTGCCGATAGAAAATTATGTTTTGGACTATTTTGTCATCGGAGTCATTCCTTCGCAGACCCTTCGCATAAACTCAGGGCTTCAGCTCAGGACGCGTCTGAGCTTCTTATTTTCTCATTCCTTCACTTCGGATCAGGACAGCGTCTGAGCATTTTTTCTGTCATTCTGAACGGAGCGTCAGCGGAGTGAAGAATCTCATCCTTTTCCGAGTAAGCGACAGCGAAGAATCTCCACAGGAGACCCTTCCCCTTCGCTTTGCTAAGGGTCAGGGTGACAAAGAAGGTGTCATTCCTTCGCTTAACTCAGCACAGCGTCTGAGGGAGCGTAAACGACCGAAGAATCTCCACAGGAGACCCCTCGGCTTCGCCTCAGGGTGACAAAGAAAAAAATGTGATAGGTAAAAAAGGGTGATAGGTTGTTGGGTTATGATATAAAATTTTCAAACGTAATAAAGCCTATTTAAAAATTTTATGCACTCTGAAGATAATCTTTAACCATAAGAATATTTATAGCAATGTGTTCTCTCAAGGCTCTTATGGAAATTGCGAAAGTGCTAAATTTTGGTAAAAAACTGTAAATGTTATAATTTAAATCATTTTTAAAATCAGTTGGATACGGTATAACATTAAGATTTGTCTTTTTAAATAAAGTTACAGCCCTTTTCATATGATATCCGGAAGTAACAAGAATAACTTTTTTAATTTTTCTTTCCCTGCAAATTTTTTCGACAAAAAAAGCATTCTCTGAAGTATCTCTGCTAAGAGATTCCTCAATTATTTTATTATCTTCAATACCTAATTTTTTAAGTAAGTCTGACATAACTTTGCTTTCAGGTATTTTCCCTTCAACTGCACCACCCGAAAGAATAAGTAGGAGATTAGTTTTTTTGTGAACAAAATAGGCTGTTAGAAGTCTATTCATAGAATCTTCTTTTAAAAAACCATTATCATATTTGCCTCCACCTAATACAACTATTGCTTCAGCATCTATTTTTTCTGGAATTCTGTAATAACTTTCAAGAGGAGATAAAATTAAATCTTTAAATGGTTCAATAGATATTAAATATATAAAAATTACAAAAAAAATTGAAAGAAAGAATATAAATTTCTTTTTTCTTTCAAGTATTGCAATTAAAAAAATGCTATAATTAAAATTTCAGGTGGCAGTATGAAAGATGTTATAAGCTTTTTAATAAAAAACATAATTAAGTATATCAAAACATTTTGATAAATTTTAATTTAAACCAATAAAGTCCTATAATGTATAATAAAAATTATAATCTAATCTGTGAGGGATATAGAAGATGGAAATAATACGAATACCCAGAATAATGAGAGAGATAACCAAAGAACTTAGAGCAAAGGGCAAATCTATTGGTTTTATCCCAACAATGGGAGCTCTTCATGAAGGACACCTTTCTTTAATAAAAAGAGCAAAAGATGAGAATGATTTGACAGTTGTAAGCATTTTTGTAAATCCAACTCAGTTCTGCGAAGGAGAAGACTACGAAAAATATCCGAGAGATGTAGAAACAGACAAAGAAAAACTTGAAAAAATCGGAATAGATTATTTGTTTTTACCTGATAAGAATGCTTTGTATCCAAATGATTATCTTACTTTTGTAACAGTTGAAAAGTTAAGTGATAAACTATGCGGAAAATTCAGACCTAATCATTTCAGAGGGGTTGCAACCATTGTATGTAAACTTTTTAACATTGTAAGGCCTACAAGGGCTTATTTTGGGCAAAAAGATTATCAGCAATCATTAATAATAGGTAAAATGGTTGAGGATTTAAATTTTGACATTGAGATTATTGTTTGTTCAACCATAAGGGAACAAGATGGCCTTGCAATGAGTTCAAGAAATCTTTATCTTAGTAATGAAGAAAGAAAAGCCGCTTCAATTATATATAAAAGCCTTAAAGAAGGTGAAAAAATTTTAAAAAAAGGGGGAAATCCCTTAAATTCAAGTTTAAAAATTCAAGAATTACTGAAAAAAGAACCTCTAATAAAACAAATACAGTATGCAGGTGTTTATGACCCATTAACTCTTGAAGAAGTATCAGAAAAACAAAATAAATACTTGCTTGCCATTGCAGTAAAATTAGGAGACACGAGACTTATTGACAATATTATAGTTGAAATAAATTAGTCTTTAAAAGTTTCCTTTATTTTTAAAATATCTGTAAAATTGTTAATAAAAATTCTGAAAAGAACCGGGTCAAAATGACTACTCTCTCCTTTTTTCATAATATCTAAAGATTGTTCTATTGAAAAAGCTGGTCTATAAACCCTATCTGATGTCATGGCATCAAAAACATCACATATTGCAACAATTCTTGCATAAATGTGTATGTCTTCTCCTTTAAGCCCATAGGGATACCCGGTGCCATTCCACTTTTCATGATGTTGTTCAGCTATGATTTTACCTGCCTTGAGTGTTACAAATCTTGGGTCTGATTCTAATATTTTAGCTCCAATTGTTGTATGAAGTTTAATTATTTCAAACTCTTCAGGTGTTAGAGGTCCTGGTTTTTTTAAAATATTATCAGGAATACCAATTTTCCCAACATCATGTAAAGGAGCTGCATAAAATATAAGATTTTGTTCTTCTTCTGATAATCCATATAATTGAGCAAGTAATTTTGCATAATAACTTATCCTTCTTATATGTTGTCCTGTTTCAGAGTCTCTGAACTCAGAAATCATACCTAATTTAACAACCATTTCATATTCCGCTTCTTTGGCAAGTTGTAGGGCATCCCTTATGTCTTTTGTTTTTTTCATTACTTCTTTTTGAAGGGCCTCATTAATATCTCTGATAAGGTCACTATATTTTTTCGCTTTTAAATTATTGATTATTCTTAGCTTAAGTTCTTCAGCATCAAAAGGTTTTGAAACAAAATCTGATGCTCCTTGATTCAGAGCCTTTTTCTTTTCCTGCTCATCACCAGATAATATAATCACGGGAATACTTGATGTAGCAGGATTGGATTTTAAATAATTTAAAACCTCAAGTCCTGTAACTTTTGGCATTCTAATATCAAGGACTATTACATCAGGAATTCGTTCTTTTAAAAATTCGAGGGCTTCAGAACCATCAGTTGCTGTAAATACTAAAATATTTGGGTTATCAGAAAAAACCGCGCTTATAAGTTCAAGATTTACCTGTTCATCATCAACAACTAATATCGTAGAGACTTCTTCAAACATACTATGATATATTAACATAAATGCTTGCATTAATCCAGAGAGTAAGTTACGCATCAGTTGAGGTAAATAAGGAAAAAATATCAGAAATTGGGAAAGGTATATTGGTTTTTTTAGGTATTGAAAAAAATGATACAAAAAAAGATTCAGATTATCTTGCAAGCAAGATTGTAAATTTAAGGATATTTGAGGATTCACAAGGGAAAATGAATCTTTCAGTAAAAAATATAAGTGGTGAAATTATGGTTATATCAGAGTTTACTTTGGTTGGAGACTGTAAAAAAGGACTCAGACCATCCTTTGACAGAGCAATGCCACCAGAAGAAGCAGAAAAATTGTATAGATATTTTATAGAAGCCTGTAAAAACAGTGGTATCACTGTAAAGGAGGGATTATTCAGAAGTTTCATGCATATATCGCTTGTAAATGAAGGACCTGTGACTTTTTTCATAAATACGAGGTGAGATATGTTTGAAACGTTAATGGGAAATCCTTATTATAATGAAGTTGTAAAATTTTTAAAGGCAAGAAAACTTTCTGAAAAATCCTATCTCGTGGGTGGTTCAGTAAGAGATGTGCTGATAGGTCAGGAACTTAAAGACTTAGACTTTGCAATAGCTTCTGATGCAGTTAAACTTGCTAAAGATTTTTCCAAAGAAATTGGAGGAAGCTTTGTTTTGCTTGATGATGTATTTTCTATTGGTAGAATTGTAAAGAATCATATAACTATTGATTTTTCTGAGTTAAGAGGTGATTCAATTGAAGCTGATTTAAGAGAGAGAGATTTTACAATAAACGCAATGGCATCAGATTTATCTCTTGAGAGAATTATTGACCCCTTTAAGGGGCTTACAGACATCAAAAACAAAATAATCAGAATGGTTAATGAAGAAAATCTTAAAGCAGACCCCTTAAGAATCCTTAGAGCTTATAGATTTCATGCTACTTTGGGATTTGATATTGATGAAGAAACTCGTAAAGCCTTAGTTAGAAATGCTCATCTTATAAAAGTTACAGCAAAAGAAAGAATAAAGGATGAAATCTGGAAGATTTTTTCAGTGCCTGATAGCTTTAAAACAATTGAGCTGATGGTTGAAGATGAAATATTTAAAGCTATATTTAAAACAAGCGAACTTATTCCGCTAAAACCTGATATTAAGGCATTAAAAATTGCAGAAGAATTTTTAAAAAATTCTAAAAAAGAGAGCAAAAATTTAAGTTGCTTTAAGTTTGTATGCCTTTTTGACTTTCATTCCTCTGAGCTAATAAAACAAATAAAGCCTTCAAAAAAAGAACAAAGATTTGTTGAGGACCTGACTCAAGCTGGAGCAAAAATAAAAAAAATAGAAACTTTACTTGATAAGGTAAGATTTATTAGAGATTTTGAAAATATTCTTTATCCAGCTTTGATATATGGAATGAGCAAGGATCCTTTAGGCACAGCAAGAAAATGGTTTTATGATGAGATTGAGGAGTTTTACAAGAAAGTTTACTTAAAAAATAAGAAAAAACTTCCTTTGCTTACGGGCGAAACTCTTATTTCACTTGGATTTGAGCCTTCACCAGTTATAGGAGAAATACTTGATAGAATTGAAACTCTTGTATTAGCAGGTAAAATTTCTACCAAAAAACAGGCAATTGAAGAAATTAAAAAGCGCTATCTTTTAAAAATATCTCTACCATGACAGTCAATTGCAACAATAACAGGGAAATCTTTAAGAAGAAGTTTCTTGATAGACTCAGTCCCCAGTTCATGAAAAGCTATTTCTTCTGCTGATATAATGTGTCTGCTAAGGATTGCTCCTGCTCCACCTGTTGCCAAAAAGTAAACTGCTTTATATTTTTGAATAGCCTGCCTTACCTCTTCTGAGCGGTGTCCTTTGCCTATCATTCCTTTAAGTCCAAGTGAGAGAAGAAGGGGTGTATAGGAATCCATCCTGGAAGAAGTAGTTGGTCCTGCTGAACCTATCACTCTGCCAGAAGGTGCTGGTGTTGGTCCCACATAATATAAAACCTGCCCCTTTATATCAAAAGGTAGTGGCGCATCATTGTTTATCAATTCTACAAGTCTTTTATGTGCTGCATCCCTTGCAGTATAAACATATCCATTTATTAAGACTATATCACCAGTTTTAAGGCTCTCTATAACCTCCTCTTTAAGGGGAGTTTCAATCTTAAGCCTTAAGCCTTCAACCTTTGAGCTTTTCATATCACTGCTTCCATATGTCTTGCAGAATGGCATTGAATATTTACAGCAACTGGAAGAGAAGCAATATGGCATGGTGCATACTCAATATGGACAGCTAATGCTGTAGTCTGTCCACCAACTCCCATTGCACCTATTCCAAGAGAATTTATTTCATTAAGTAATTCCTTTTCTAAATTTGCATAGAGGGGATTTTTATTTGGCTCACCAACTTTTCTCAATAAAGCTTTTTTTGCAAGAATAGCGGATTTTTCAAAATTTCCTCCAATTCCAACACCGACAATAACTGGCGGACAGGGATTTCCTCCTGCATTTTTTACTGTTTCAATAATAAAATCTTTTATACCCTGAAGTCCCTGTGCAGGTTTAAGCATTCTCAATGCTGACATATTTTCACTTCCTGCACCTTTTGGTGCAAGTATGATTTTTATTTTGTCTCCTTTTACAGGCTCAAAATGAATAATGCAAGGTGTATTATCCGTGGTATTTTTTCTTTCAAATACAGGATCATCAACTACAGAAGCCCTTAAAAAGCCGTCCCTTACAGCAAGTCTTACACCTTCATTGAAAGCATCCGTTGGTTCGCCGTCTTTGTATGATACTTCCGTCCCCCATTCAACAAAGATAACAACTACTCCTGTGTCCTGACATAAAGGGATTTTATCTTCCATGGCAACTTTTTGATTTTTAATTATTTGTTTTAAAATTTCCCGACAAATTCCTTCTTCTTTTTTAAAAGCATCCTTTAATGCTTCTGAAACATCCTGAGGTAGAGAGACTACCGCCTCCATATAAAGCTCTTTCACTTTTTTTACAATTTCTTCTTTACTGATTTTTCTCATATCTCAATTAAATACTTTATACCCTCTCCTTTTGACAGTTTTTCAAAGGCTAAAGAAATTTCTGCAAGCGGAAATTTGCCTGAAATAAGCTCTTTCAACTTTAACTTCCCTGATTTAATTAAATTTGAAGCCTCTTTAACATCCTCTGGTTTATAATGAAAAGTGCCTTTAAGTGTGATTTCATCATAATGAATTCTACCAGCGTTATAATAAACTTCTGTACCACTTTTAAGTCCCCCGAAAAGTAACACTGTACCACCTTTCCTAACATAATTTATTGATTTAAGCCAGATTTCTTTCTGACCTGTGCATTCAATAACGCTATCAAAACCAAAACCATCTGTAAAATCAAGAGGGTCTTCTTCTGAACTGTAAATTTTATCAGCACCCAATGCATGGGCTAATTCTAATTTATTTATGTTTCTTCCTGAAATTGCAACATTAATCTCCATACTTTTTAAAACCTGAAGAAACAGTAAACCAATGGGACCTGTTCCAATTATGAGAATTCTGTCCTCTTTTTGAGGATTAAGAGCCTTTACTCCATGAACCACGCATGAAAGAGGCTCAAGAAAAGCTGCTTCAGAAAACTCTACATCTTCTGGCTTGTGAAACATGTTAAGAGTTACCACTCTTTTGTTTGCTACAATGTATTCTGAAAAAGCTCCAAGCATCATATCTTTTGTTAGAACCTCACATAGATTGAAAAGTCCTCTCTTACAGTATTGACACTGCCCGCAAGGTGCTGTATGAACAAGCATAACCGCATCACCTTTTTTAAAGCCGTTCACACCTTCACCGATTTCTTCAATTATTCCAGAAAATTCATGTCCAAAAGGTCCTGGCATAGGAATTAAAGGATGACCTCTTAAATAGGCTTTTAAATCTGTACCACATGTAAGAGCTGACTTAATTTTAACTAATACTTCACCTTCCTTTGGAGAGGGAATTTCTTTTTCAAAAATTTCTATTTTACCAGGTTTAATTAAATATGCTGTTTTCATTATTACATTCCTAAATTTACCGATATGAAAGCTGTATTAAGCGATTTAGTCATACCTGTTCCTTTAAACTTTTTTCATAAAGTTCTTTCTTACTCAATCCATAAAGCTCAGCTACGATTTTAACAGCTTCCTTTCTTCCCTTTCCTTTTTTCATAAGCTCTTTTACTTCCTCTAATGCCTCCTCAAAGCTCTGAGTGCCTTGAGATGCACCTTCAACTACTATAACATATTCGCCAGCTATTTTAGAGTATTCAAGCCTTTCAATTACCTCTGAAAGATTGCCTCTTAAAACCTCTTCAAACATTTTAGTGAGCTCTCTTGCTATACATACTTTTCTGTCTCCAAAGACTTCGAGCATGTCATCAAGGCTCTGAAGTATCCTGTGCGGTGCTTCGTAAAAGACTATAGTTCTTTTTTCAGAGCTTAGTTCAAGCAATTTCTTCCTTCTTTGAGTTTGTTTGACAGGAAGAAAGCCTATAAAGGTGAATTCTTCTGTAGAAAGTCCTGAAATACTTAAAGCTGTAATCAGGGCGGTTGCCCCGGGAATAGGTATCAGATCTATCCCTTCTTCAATTGCTCTTCTTATTACAACTGTTCCTGGGTCTGAAATTCCGGGAGTTCCGGCATCAGTAATTAAGGCTACTGAATGTCCGGAGTTAATCTTTTCAATTATCTCTTCAGCCCGAACCTTTTCCTTCTCTGACCAGTAACTTATCAAAGGTTTTTTTATTCCGTAATGATTGAGTAATTTTAAAGAATGCTCTGTATCTTCGCAGGCAATATAGTCAACTTTTTTAAGGGTTTCAACTGCTCTAAATGTAATATCATCAAGGTTTCCAATAGGAGTTGAAATTATGTAGAGCCTTCCCTTTGCCATTTACTCTTCCTTTAGTAATTGCCTTAGACGCTTATCAGCCCTGATAATATCATCAACACTTTCACCTGTGATATCCCATGTGTATTCACCCTTTTTATCCCTGTGAAGCTTTATTTTTACTGGTTTTTTAGGTTTAGCATACTGAAGAACCTTATCCTTTGTAACCTGCACCTGAGTTTGTGTGTATCCCTGTCCAGCAAAAAATGAAAAAATAAAGCAAATACTTATTAAAGCTATCAATACTTTTTTCATCTTTATCCTCCAAAAAATCACTTGAATTTAGAAAAATATTTATCTATCTCAGTTCTTAGTTCTATTCCCACTCTTTCAAAACAATTAAGGAGTTCTAAATATGCTCCGTCTCCACCTAAAAAATCCCAAAGTTCTTCTGCAACCTTTAATTCATAATCTAAATCAAGCATTCCTTTTAATGTCCATCTTTCATAAGGTTTTGGCTCATAAGGATTATAAGGGATAGCAATATATGAGTGAATTTTTGCATCAGGATATTTTGATAAATAAATTGCTACCCATTCTAATAGTGTCCTTTTAAAATCTTTGAAATTACTAATGTTAGGTTTTGCTGTTTTCAAGTCAAATAAATGTATCGTCTCGTCATCGCTTATGACAAATAAATCTACTTTTACAGTTTTAAGCTTATTCATTTTGCCAGAAGTAGCAACTTTTCTTATTCTTTCAATTTCCTCTATTTTGTTTGGATATTTCTCTCCAGTTGTTAATTCATTCATAATATGTTGGATTTCAAGTTGTGCTTGTTCGCTTATTGTATCACCTACCGCGAATTGTTTGTGTGCAACAGGAAATCTTAATCTAGCTAATGTTTCAGCCACAGGTTGAAAAATAGAAGTACCAAAGGTGGTATTCAAAGAATGGATAAAAGAAAATAATGCCATTCTATCCTTACCAAGTAGACGATAATGAAATGGCATATTATTTGTTTCTGGTTTATATTTTAAAAATTTATTTCTCAAGCTTTCTTTAATAGTATTTTCAATCTTTGTTATTTGTTCTCCTGAAAAAGTCATTTTTATTTTTCCTTTAAATGAAATATTGATTCCGAATAAGGTCTTTCTCTATCTTTTTCTACTCTGCATAAAACAGGACGTTTGAATTCATTAACAATTTTCATCCCAGCTAATTCTGCAATCTTTGGATAAAGGTCATACTTATCATTTGCTACAAGAAATATATCGTAATTATCCTGAAGATACCTTTTACAATTCTTAAGAACCTCTGCAATTCCTTTAACATAAGATTTTCTTTGTTCTTCTCCCTGCCCTTTATATAGAGGACCTATCTCTAATTCATCTCTTCGCTCAAATCCGAATATCTCATAAGCATAGGCATGCTGTTCATGATAATCAATAAGTCCAACATACGGTGGACTGGAAAATATTCCCCTTATTTTTTGTTGTATTAATCTTTCTGCAAATTCTAAGTTTATTTTTTTTATTTCTTCATAAATATCTATTGCTCTGCTATCTCCTGTTAAACATATTTGAAAAGTATCAGTACGTAATTTATCAAATTCTTTAAGACGCTTTAGTGTATCTAAAGTATAAAATTCCCACCATTTTGAAATTGAAAATATTGGTTTACAGATTTTCCCATGTTTTTTGCAATAGTATGTAGTTGTAACTGGCTGTTTCAAGGTTGCTAAATCAGCATGTGTAGTGGCCCTACAAGAACGGACAGTTCGGCTTAAAACAATGGTTAAAACATTTCTCATATCTTCATCATCTATTTGTTTTATTTCTTGAGCCAAAAAATCCATTTCCTTTCTTACAGGGTCTAAAAACCATTTATCCAAAAAAGTGCTGTTTTTATCCTGCTTTATTTTAATTTGATACTTTTTTATCAATTCATTATAAATCTTAAGAAACTCTTTTTCTTTTTCTTTCGCATATTCACTTTCATTAATTATTCTGTTTGCTACTTTTCTTTTATAATCAGGCGAAGGAAAATATTTATTGTTAAATTTTGTAAGCTCCATCAATAACTCTTCTTCAAATGCAATATTATTTTTATCTTTTTGAAATTCTTTTAGAGTGGAATTCAATTTATGGACTGCCTTTTCAATTAAAACTAAATCATGCTTTTTAACTTTTACATTGGAAATCAATGCATTGAAATAAGAAACATCTATTCCAATGGCATGCATTCCCAATTCATTTGCTTGAACTATTGTGGTTCCGCTTCCACAGAAAGGATCTAATACTATATCACCTTTATGAAAGTAGACTTCCTTTTTAAACTCATCTGTATGAGAATCAAGAAAATATTCTACCAATTGAGGAATAAATTTACCTTTGTAAGGATGAAGTCTGTGCACATGTTTTGTTCTTTCTGATTCTGTATATTGGGAAAAAGAAAGATGCCAATTTTGCCATTTTCTCTCTTTTGCGAAAGAATCATAATAGTTTTTTAATTCTTCTAAATTTATAAGAATGTTTCCATTATTTCCGTATTTTTTAATTCTTCCATACTGAATTAAATAGGATATATTTGAAACAGAAATTTTACGGTTTAGATATTGTGAAGCCCAGATACTTGCCTCTTTTAAATTAACAAATTTTTCTTTATTTCCAAATAAAGCTTCCTGTTCTGGCATTTTACCCTCCAAATTTATTTGTAACAGGGAAGCGCCAGTCTTTGCCAAGGGATACCGGAGATATTTTTATTCCTATAGGTGCTTGTCTTCTTTTAAATTCAGCTTTCTTAACCATTTTTAAAACCTTACTGACAACCTCTCTTTCAAAGCCATATTCAACAATTTCATCTTCTCCCATGCATTTTTCAATGTGAAAATACAAAATCCTGTCAAGAACTTCATAAGGAGGCAATGTATCCTGATCAGTCTGCCCTGGTTTTAATTCTGCTGAGGGTGCCTTTGTAAATACTCTTTCAGGAATCCTTCCATGAGATGCCCATCTTGCAATTTTATAAACTATTGTTTTATAAACATCTTTTATCACTGCATAACCGCCAGCCATATCACCATATAAAGTAGCATAACCAACTGAAAGTTCTGATTTGTTACCTGTAGTAATTACAAGCCATCCAAATTTGTTTGAAAGTGCCATGAGAAGATTTCCTCTTATGCGTGATTGTATGTTTTCCTCAGTTGTATCTTCAGGAAGTCCTTTAAATATTTTGAATTCATCTAAGTATTCCTGAAATATATCATCTATTGAAATTTCAATAAGTTCAATATCAAGATTTTTTACAACTTCATAAACATCTTCTCTACTTTCCTGAGAGGTATATCTTGATGGCATAAAAACACCCACTACTCTTTCGTTACCGAGAGCTTCAGTGGCTATTAATGCAACTAAGGTGGAGTCAATTCCTCCACTTAAGCCAAGACAAACTTTTTTAAAGCCATTTTTATTGACATAATCTTTCAATCCTGTAACAAGTGCTTTAAAGATTTCTTCTTCCTCTGAGCCTTCATAACCCACCTGTAATCTTTTTATGTCACTCTGAACCCTTTTCATTTCATTCTGAGCAATTTTAATTTCATTCTGTACAGTCCTTATGTCATTATGAACACTTTTTGTGTCATTCTGAGCGCTCTTTATGTCATTCTGAGCCAAAGGCGAAGAATCTCCAAAATTTTGTCTCTTTTTTAAAGGAATATCAATAATTTCTACATCTTCAAAAGCATTTTCCCATCTTATTTTTGGTTCTCTCATTCTGACTCTTGTTACTTCTTCCAGATCAATTTCAGCAATTATTAAATCTTCCTCAAAGGCTTTACCTGTAGCTAAAACATCTCCTGATGGTGAAATAATTAAACTTCTTCCATCAAAGACTGTTTCATCCTGCCCCCCAACCATGTTTAAATAGCATATATAAACTCCCATGTCATATGCTCTTGTTGAAAGCATCTTAAGTTTTTTCTTGTATTTTCCAGCATAAAAAGGTGATGCACTTATGTTTATTATTAATTCCGCACCATTTGATGCCTGAATAAGACTTGGAAGAGATGGATGAAATATGTCTTCACATATATTTACAGCAAAGAATATCCCATCGTATTCATAGACGGGAGTTCTATTGCCTGGCTTAAAATATCTCATCTCATCAAAAATACTGTAATTTGGAAGATAAATTTTATGATAAACATCAATGAGGCTTTGATTTGCAATTACAGCAGAAGCATTATAAAGGTCATCTTTTTTTACTGGTAAACCAACAATTACAATAAAATCCTTCACATTTTTAATTATTTCGCCTAAAGCATTTTCTGCCTTTTTTATAAAGGATGGATAAAAAAGTAAGTCCTCAGGATTGTATCCCGTTATAGCAAGTTCAGGAAATATAATAATCTCTGCATCTTTGGATACTTTTTCAATGTAAGAGAGAATCTTTTCAAGATTCCCATGAATGTCACCAACAGTAGGATTTATCTGGCAAAGTGCAATTCTAATCTTTCTCATAGGTTACAGGTTGGACAACATTTAATTGCATCAAAAGCATAAAGTATTCTTTTTTCCTTTTGAAGCCTTTCTTCAGAATAAGGAATAAATTTTAGAGTCGGAACTAAACTGAGCAACTCCTCCTTTTTTGGAATATCCATAGACTCTTTAACCTCTCCAGTAAGAACATTTATGATTCTTCCTTCCCTTCCATCAGTAACCATTGCATAGGGAATCTGATAAGGTTCAACAACCCTGCAAAAGGCAAGCATAAATCTTTCCCATGAATCAATAGATGCAGGAGTGCACTTAATTGCACATAAAACTTTTCCTTCAAAACATAAAAGAATATCAACACTGGTAACAAATTTTTCTTTTTCAGAAACTATGACTTCATAGCCTTTGTTAAGCTCAATATTTTCTGCGGTGTAGCCATGTTCAATTAAATAATGAATCATTACCCTTTGAATATAACTAATGCACTGGGCAAAAAGTTCTTCCTGCTTTTTAATTATCTCTCCAATCATTTTATTTCTTTCTTCGGGATTTTCCGGAGCTTTCTCAAGAGGTATTTCCATCTTTGCCTCCTCCTTTCAAAGTATTTAATAAAATGATAAATCTACAAAGATATAAAATGCAACAATTTAAATTTTCTTGAAATTGCCGATAGAAAAAGGAGGTTTTTCTCTCATCCCGTCATTCTGAAGGGCTTAATGCCCCGAAGCGCTGTCCTGAGCCAAAGCGAAGGAATGACAAATAGGAGGATGAGATTCTTCACTCCGCTAACGCTCCGTTCAGAATGACAAAAAAAGGAGAATCAGAAAGACCCCTTTTCTGTCACCCTGAGGCGTAAGCCGAAGGGTCTCCTGTGGAGATTCTTCCCCTTCGCAGACCCTTCGCATAAGCTCAGGGCTTCGGCTCAGGGTCAGACGATGTCCTGAGCAAAGCGAA
>Ga0209162_1001248_pt1 | contig 25668 bp, 17 predicted proteins | sample YNPNPMetaG_FD_187121 | JGI IMG/M metagenome (GOLD analysis project Ga0209162, IMG submission 187121) | Anoxygenic and chlorotrophic microbial mat microbial communities from Yellowstone National Park, USA - YNP NP MetaG (SPAdes) (version 2) ...
CGATCCGCTGGCGCATCTGGCGCGCTGGGTGGATCGGGCGCGAGTGGTGCACATCCACGGCATCGCAGCGCGCGACCATGCGTCGCTGGCCCACGTGCCGGCCGACCGGCTCGATCCGGTGATCGCATTCCTGGCCGGCCGTTTCTCCGGCGTGCTAACGCTGGAGGTCTTCAACCAGGCCGACCTGGAGTCGTCGCAGGCGGCGCTGGCCGCATCGCTGGCGCGCTGTCGGCGGTAGGCTTTTGGATTGCGGCATCGTGATGCCGCTCTAGATTCGTTCGTCACGTGGGGGAAAGCAAAGCGGCGCCAAGGCGCCGCAATCCAAAAAGGACAGCCATGAAGAAAGAATTGATCTTGATCCTGGGCGGTGCGCGCAGCGGCAAGAGCGCGCACGCGGAGAAGCTGGCGCTGGAGCTGGCCGGGCCCGACGTGCTCTACATCGCCACCGCGCAGGCGTTCGACGACGAGATGCGCGAGCGCATCGCCGCGCACCGGGCCGGCCGGCCGACCGGCTGGCGCACCCTGGAGGCGCCGTCGCTGGTCGCCGCGGCGCTGAGCGAAGCGATCGGGCCGGCGCGCGCGGTGCTGCTGGATTGCCTGACGCTGCTGGCGAGCAACGCGCTCCTGGCGCTCGGCGACGAGCCGTCGGCCCGCGCGGCCGAGGCCGCGGTGGATGCCGAGGTGTCGGCCCTGCTGGCGGCCTACCATGCGGGGAGCGCGACCTGGATCGTGGTGAGCAACGAGGTGGGGCTGGGCCTGGTGCCGCCCTATCCGCTCGGCCGCGCCTACCGCGACGCGCTGGGCCGCGCCAACCAGCGCCTGGCGGCCGCGGCCGACCGCGTGCTCTTCATGGTCGCGGGGCTGCCGCTCGCCGTGAAGTAGGCGTGCCTCAATTCCGTCCCTGGATCGGCCCCGGATGCAACTCCTTGCGGCCGTCCACATAGACCGCCACCCATTCGGCCAGCCGCTTGCCCAGCCGACGGCAGGCCGCGATCTCCTCCTCGGCGCGCGGCTCGCGAGCAGTGACCGCGCCGTAGTGGAGCGTGAACTTCTTGCCCACGTAGTCGGTCACGCCGAAGGTGAGGAAGCCGAAGTTCATCAACATGATCAGCGTGGCCATGCACGTCAGCTCGGCGCCGCCGCCCCAGCCGCCCGACGACGAGAACGCGCAGGCGATCTTGCCGTCCACGTGTCCCCAGATCTCGTCTGAAAGCTCGTCCCAGAAGCGCTTCATCTTCCAGGAGGTGAGCCCCAGATTGGTCGGCGTGCCCACCGCCAACCCGTCGCACCAGAGGATGTCGGCCTTGGTGGCCTCATCCACCGAACGCACCCGCACCTCGTGGCCGGGCACGCTCGCCGCGCCCTCGGCTACGTAGCCGGCCATTCTGGCGGTGTTGCCGGTGGCGCTGTCGTAGAGCACCAGGATGCGTCCCATTTTTATTTCTCTCGAATCGTAATGCGAAATTTATTTCGCATTACGATTTTATGGTTATGATACGAAATGAATTTCGTATTACGATTTTATGGTTGTAATACGAAATAAATTTCGTATTACGCTTTCGCCGTCGCCGCGCGGCGGCTTGCCGCCCACAGAAAGCCGATGCCGACCAGGGCCGCAATGCCGCCCCAGCGGAACGTCGCGGCCGGGCCGATCAGATCGAACAGCGTGCCGCCCAGGAACGCGCCCAGCGCTGCGCGCAGCCCGAACGACACGCCCGAGAACACGCCCTGCGCAGTGGCGCCCATCCCCGGCGGCGCGATCTCGCCGGAATAGGCGACTCCGGCCGCCCAACTGGCCGAGAAGGCCAGGCCATGCAGGAGCTGGATCGGCAGGGCCGCGAGCGGATCCGTCATCAGGGAATAGCCGAAGCCCTGCGCCGCGCATGCCAGCAGCGAGAGCGCCAGCACGTTGCGCGTGCCCAGCCGCTCGATCAGCCGATCGGCGCCGAACCACACCGGCAGCTCGCTGACGGTGGACACCGTCAGGCAGATGCCCATCAGCGTCTTGCTGGCACCCAGCCGTTCCAGGTAGAGGAACAGGAAGCTCATCTCGATGGACATCACCAGGCCGCCGATCAGGATGCTGGCGAGGAAAGCCGTCCATTGCCGGTTGCCGAGCAGCCGGCGCATCCCGCGCCAATAGGAGCCGGCGATGCTGCTTCGACCGACGGGCAATCCGGTCGCGGCCAGCAGACAGCCGCATAACAGCAGGATGTTGCCGGCGAAGGCCGCCGACATGCCGGCCCGGTCGATCAGCCAGCCGGCGAACGGCGCGGCGATCCCCCAACCGACTGCACCCCAGAGGCGCGTCTGGCCGTAGAGGCCGCGCCGTTCGCCCAGCATGGCGAGCACCGTGTTGTCTATCAACGGGATGACCGGCGCCAGGCTGAAGGCGTTCAGCACGACGAACAGGATCAACCGGCCGACGCCGGGCATTTGCCAGAGGCCCAGCACGGCTGCCATGCTTCCGCCAAGCGCCAGCAGCAAGAGCGCGCGATGCCGGCCCGTCGCGTCGGCCAGGCCGCCCCACAGCGGCGCGCTGATCAGCGTCACCAACGGCAGCGCGCCCGACAACAGCCCGATCTGGCTGGCCGAGAGGCCGTTCTGCGCGTAATAGAGCACCATGAACGGCATCAAACAGGCGCCGGCCGCGAAGTAGAAGAAATAGGCCGCCTTCGGTCGGAGCATCAATCTCAATACGGCGGCTCGGCCGGGCCGCTGTAGCCGCACATGCCCGTGCGGGGCGAGTTGACCAGGGCCAACAGCATGTCTTCGTGCTCGTGCTCCTGGGCATGTTCGTCGCACAGCTCGCAACGACCTTCTTCGTCGTACATGCACTCGGTGCACAGCCAGGTGGCGGGCTTGCCGCACACCATGCACGGCGGCGGCTCGAACTTGTTGCGGGCCATCAGGAAGATCGGATGATCGCTGAGGGGCCGGCCCTCGCGCTGCGCTATGACCTTGATGGTCAACTCCGAGGTGGTGCCGAAGTCATACTGGTAGCCAAATTCCATTCCGGGCTGGAACAGGCGGTTTACTTTTATGTTCATCGTCCGGCTCGACCGGCCCATCCACGGGTCGGGTTCCCGATCGTAGGAGAGGCTGTTGATCTCGAACGCGCTGAGGTGGCCGCAACACTCCAGCCAGATGGTGCGCAGATAGTAGTCCAGGTCGCGCAGGGTCGCCTCGCCGCGCATCTCCAGGTGTAGAAAATAGCCCGCGCCCCAGGCATCTTGCACCTGGAGGTGATAGAGGGATTGGCGCTGACGTGTGGTGAGCTCGGCCTGCGCCTGGGCTTCCTTGCGTTTGGCGCAGGCGCTCAGATGTCGGCCGATCGCACTTTTGGCGAATTCCCGGCCGCAGAAAACGCAATCACCGCGAGTTTGGATCCGTGTCATGGTATGCCTCCCTTGTGTGGCCCGAACTGCTCAGGTTCGGGCAAAATCTATTGTTGGCAGAAATTGCGGCGGCCGGCGGATGCGCGTGGCCTGCTCGAACGCATGGGCGAACCGGATCAATGTCCAGTCGCTCCAGGCCCGGCCGATGAACGACAGGCCGACCGGCAGGCCCCAGATGTAGCCGGCCGGCACGGTGATGTGCGGGTAGCCGGCCACCGCGGCCGCGGTCGAGCTGGTGTGCGAGCTGGTGCGGCAGAGATAATCGGTCAACCAGGCCGGGCTGCCGGTGGGCGCAACGATGGCGTCCAGCTGGTGCTCGGCAAGCGTGCGGTCAATTCCTTCGTCGCGCGCCAGCCGGCGGCACGCGGCCAGCGCCTCCAGGTAGGTCCCGTCGGTCAGCGGGCCCTTCTCCTGGGCCATGAGCATGATCTCCTGGCCGAAGTAGGGCATGACTCGATCGCGGTTTCGTTCGTTGAACTCGATGACCTCGGCCAGCGAATGGACGGGCGCAGCGGGGCCCAGCGAAGCGAGGTACGCGTTCAGGTCGGCCTTGAACTCGTAGAGGAGCACGGTGAACTCCGGCTCTTCCAGCGCCTTTTCGGTGGCGATGTTCGCCGGATCCACGATCTCGGCGCCCAGATCGCGCAGGACGCGCAGGCACTCTTCCAGGATCGCGTCCACGGCCGGATGGAAGCCGCAATAGTTGCGCGCCACCCCCAGCCGCACGCCGGCCAACGGCCTTTCCCACCTCTCCCCCAACCCCTCCCCTGAGAGGGGAGGGGAGAAGGGATGGCCTTCCCCCTTCCCTTGCAGGGAAGGGGGCCAGGGGGTTAGGTTCGCCCCCTCCCCTGAGAGGGGAGGGGAGAAGGGATGGCCTTCCCCCTTCCCTTGCAGGGAAGGGGGCCAGGGGGTTAGGTTCGACCCCTCCCCTGAGAGGGGAGGGGGAAGGGGGATCAGGTTCGGCTCGGCCATGGCGGCGAGCAGGAGCGCGGCGTCGGCCACGGTGCGCGCCATGGGGCCGGCCGTGTCCTGGCTGTGCGCGATGGGGATGATGCCCGCCTGGCTCACCAGCCCCAGGGTGGGCTTGATGCCGACGACGCCGTTGACGTTCGCCGGGCAGGTGATCGAGCCGTCCGTCTCGGTGCCCACAGCGGCCGCGCACAGGTTGGCGGCCACGGCCACGGCCGAGCCCGAGCTGGAGCCGCACGGGTTGCGGTCGAGCGCGTAGGGATTCTTCGTCTGACCGCCGCGGCTGCTCCAGCCGCTGGTGGAGTGAGTCGAGCGGAAGTTGGCCCACTCGCTCAGGTTGGTCTTCCCCAGGATGATCGCCCCCGCGGCGCGCAGCCGGACCACCAGATCGGCGTCGCGCGGGGGAATCGAGCCGGCCAGCGCAAGCGAGCCGGCCGTCGTCTGCATCCGGTCGTGGGTGTCAATGTTGTCTTTGATCAGGATCGGGATGCCGTGCAGCGGCCCGCGCGGGCCGCGTTCGGCGCGCTCGGCATCCAGCGCCTCCGCAATCTCCAATGCATCGGGGTTCACTTCGATGACCGAGTTGAGCCGCGGCCCGGCCCGGTCAACGGCCGCGATGCGCGCCAGATACGCCTCGGTGAGCTGGCGCGCGGTAAGCTGGCCGGCGGCCATCCGCTGTTGAAGCTCGAAGATCGTCAGTTCTTCCATGCCATAGACCTCTCTGATCGGCTGCGCCAGCTCAAGGCCCTTCGCAGCGCTTCCAGCTCGCCGCTGCTCGCTTCCCGCCACTGGCCGGGCGCCAGGCCGCGCAGGGTGAGCGGGCCGATGGCCACCCGCACCAGCCGCAGGGTCGGATGGCCGACCGCGGCGGTCATGTGGCGCACCTGGCGCTTGCGGCCCTCGCGCAGGACGATCTTGAGCCAGGCGGTAGGGATGTCGGCCCGGTAGCGAATGGGGACCGGCCGCGGGGGCAGGTCGGGCTCGGCGGGCAAGAGCTCCACCTCGGCCGGCGCGGTCATCTCGCCCTTGACCATCACCCCTTTGCGCAGGGCATCCAGAGCCGCTTCGGTCGGGATATTCTCCACCTGCACGAAATAGGTCTTGGGCAGGTGATAGCGCGGATGGGTGAGCCGATGGGCCAGGGCGCCGTCGTCGGTCAACAACATCAGGCCTTCGCTGTCGTAGTCGAGCCGGCCGGCCGGATAGACGCCGGGCGCCTGGATGTACTGCGCCAGCGTCGGCCGGCCCTTGCCGTCGGGGTCGGTGAAGCTGGGCAGGACGTTGTAAGGTTTGAAGAACAGCAGATAACGCATGCGACCAACCCGGCCATTGCGGCCGACGTATCCGGCCGGGGCGCACGGCCGTGCGCCCCGGCGCGTGAAGCTCTGCGTGAGCAGCTCGTCGGGAGGAATTGTATCACAGGTGGGACGGTAATCGAAATCGGGGGGTGAAACTCATGGACTCGGTTACCGCCTTCGTCGTTGCCCCCCTTTGTTGCCCAGATCGGCCCTGTGACGTATAATGGAGCACATATGATGAAACACCGGCAGCCGCAGGGAGCGGCTGCTCACGAGGAGCAGAGATGACATTGTCAGGTTCACTCTCGGTTGTGGCCCGGCTGCCGCAGCCGATCGAACGGCTGGCGGAACTGGCCTATAACCTGTGGTGGAGCTGGAACCCGCACGCCCAGGCGCTCTATCGCGACATAGATCCCGAGCTCTGGGAGGCGGTCAACCATAACCCGGTGAAGTTCCTGCGCCGGGTCGGCCAGACAAAGGTGGAACGGGCCGCACAGGACCGGGCCTATCGGACGCGCTACACGGCCGTCATGGATGCCTTCGATGCCTACATGCGGCCGGTGCGGACCTGGTATCCGCCCCAGCCCGATCAACCCGGCGTGCGCACCATCGCCTATTTTTCGGCCGAGTTCGGCCTCCACGAGTCGTTGCCGATCTACTCCGGCGGCCTGGGCATCCTGGCCGGCGACCATTGCAAAGAGGCCAGCGATCTGGGCCTGCCGTTCGTCGGGGTCGGCTTCATCTATCCGCAGGGCTATTTCCGCCAGCAGATCGACGCCAGCGGCCGCCAGGAGGCGATCTATGAGAAGCTGGATTTCAGCGAGGTGCCGGTGCGGCCGGCCCTCGATCCGGCCGGCCGCGAGGTGATGATCAGCGTGGAGCTGCCCGGCCGCACCGTCTATGCGCGCGTGTGGCGCATCCAGGTCGGCCGGGTGCCGGTCTTCCTGATGGACACCGACGTGGAGCGCAACGCGCCGGCCGACCGCGAGCTGTCGGCCCGGCTCTACGGCGGCGATGTGCAGATCCGCATCTCGCAGGAGGTGGTGTTGGGGATCGGCGGCGTGCGCGCGCTGCGCGCGCTCGGCTATCGGCCCGACGTCTGGCACATGAACGAGGGACATGCCGCGTTCCTCCAGTTGGAGCGATTGCGGGAATACATCGAAGAGCAGAAGATGCCCTTCGCCGAGGCGCTGTGGGCCGTGCGCGGCAACGCGCTCTTCACCACCCATACGCCCGTGCCGGCCGGCAACGATGCCTTCAACTTCGACCTGATGGATCGCTTCTTCGCCGATTTCTGGCCCCGCCTGGGGCTCGATCGCGAACGGTTCCTCGACCTGGGGCGCTTCCAGAATCCGTGGGGGCCACAGTTCAGCATGACTGCCCTGGCGCTGCGCACGGCCGCCTACGCCAACGGCGTCAGCAAGCTGCACGGCGAAGTGGCCCGGCGCATGTGGCATAGCCTGTGGCCCGACGTGCCCGTGGACGAAGTGCCCATCGGCCACATCACCAACGGCGTGCACACCGAGACCTGGTTGCATCCCGAGCTGGCCGCGCTGTTCGATCGCTATCTCGATTTCGGCTGGCGCACGGCCATAGATGATCCGATCACCTGGGCCGCGGTCGAACGCATCCCCGACGCCGAGCTGTGGGCGCAGCACACCCGCGCGCGCGGCCAGATGCTCGAGCTGATGCGCCGCCGCACCGCGCGCCAGCTCACCCGCACGGGCGCGACGCCGGTCGAGGTGGCCGTGGCCGCGCGCGGGCTCGATCCGCGCGCCCTCACCATCGGCTTTGCCCGGCGCTTTGCCACCTACAAGCGGGCCACGTTGATCTTCCGCGATCCCGAGCGCCTCAAGCGCATCCTGAACGACCCCGACCGGCCGGTGCAGATCATCTTCGCCGGCAAGGCCCATCCGGCCGACGAGCCGGGCAAGGCGTTCATCCAACAGATCTATCAGCTCAGCCATCAGCCGGGCTTTGCCGGCCGCATCCTGTTCGTCGAGGAGTACGACGCGAACATCGCGCGCCACCTGGTGTCGGGCGTGGATCTGTGGCTGAACAATCCCCGCCGGCCGAACGAGGCCAGCGGCACGAGCGGCCAGAAGGCCGGCCTGAACGGCATCCCCAACTTCAGCGTGTTGGACGGCTGGTGGTGCGAAGGATATGACGGCACCAACGGCTGGGCCATCGGCCAGGACGGCGATTATCCCGACGAGGCCGCGCAAGACGCGGCCGACGCGCTCTCGCTCTACGACACGCTCGAGAACGAGATCGTGCCCCTCTTCTACGATCGCGGCCCCGACGGCATCCCGCACGGCTGGCTGAAGAAGATGCGCCGGGCGATCCAGACGGTGGCGCCGGTCTTCAGCCTGGCCCGCATGTTGAAGGAGTATTGCACCCGCTACTACTTCCCCGCCGGCCGCTTCGGCCAGCAGATCGAGGCCGGCGCGCTGGCGCACGAGCTGGCCCTCTGGGAGCAGCAGGTGCGGGCCGCCTGGCCGCAGGTGACCGTCGAGGCGTTTCCCGCGGAAGTGGCCGGCCGGCCGGTCGCAGAGGCCAGAGGCGACGAGCCCGTGACCGTGCGCGCCGTCTTGCGGCCGGGGCCGCTCCCCCCCGATTTCCTGGCGGTGGAGCTGGTCTACGGGGTCGCCCGTGACGACGGCAAGCTGGATCGAACCCGCGCCGTGCCGATGGCGATGGCGTCCGGGGGAAGCGGCGAGTATCATTATCAGGCCGTGCTCGGCCCGATCGAGCAGGGCGCGGTGCGTTACGGCGTGCGCGTCCGGCCGCATCATCCGGCCCTGCCGGTGCCGTTCATCCTCCCCCTGCTCAAATGGGCCCAATGACGGTCGCCGATCCCGGCCTGCCGATCTACCGATCTACCAATTTACCAATTTACCAATTTACCGATCTACCGATTTACCGACTTCTCGCCCCCTATGCCTGACGATCTCGGTCCGTTGAGCGAGCGCGAAATCGAAGTGTTGAAGCTGGTGGCCGATGGCAAGACCAACCAGCAGATCGCGCGCGAGCTGGTGATCAGCCCCAACACGGTCAAGGTCCACCTGCGCAACATCTTCGAGAAGCTGGGCGTGCAATCGCGCACCGAGGCGACGATGGAGGCGGTGCGCCGGGGATGGGTGACCGTCGGCGGCGGGATGCCGGCGGCCGGCGCAGCCGGCGAGGCGGAGCCCGGCCCCGTCGAGCCGGTCGAAGAGCCGCCGGCCGTGCCGGCGCCGCTGGCGACGTGGCAGCGGATTTACATGGTGGTCGCGGCCGTGCTGATCGCGGCGGGCCTGCTGGCGTCGGCAGGGTGGCAGGCGCCCGGCCGGGCCGGCCACGTGACGCCGTTCAGCGACATCGGCCAGGCGCAGATCGGGGCCGTGGCGCGCAATCCGGTGTCGCGGTGGATCGTCAGGGCGCCCATCCCCGCGGCGCGCAGCCGGATGGCCGTGGCGACCGATGGCGTGCGGCTGTACGTGATCGCGGGCGAAACGGCCGACGGGATCACCGATCAGGTGTTGTTCTACGACCGCTCGGCCAACGCCTGGCAGACGGCCGCGGCCAAGCCGACCGCGACGGCCAACATCGCGGCCGTCCGCATCGGCGACCGCATCTACGTGGCCGGCGGAACGCTGGCCGACGGCCAGAGCGCCGACGTGCTGGAGGTCTACGATCCGCAGGCCGACGCCTGGGAGACGCGCGCGGCGCTCCCCTTCCCTCTGGCGGCCTATGCGGCTGCGGAGCTGGATGGCCGGCTCTATCTTTTCGGCGGGTGGGATGGCGTTCGCTTTCGCGCGGATACGCTGATCTACGATCCGGCGGGCGATCGCTGGTCGAGCGGGTCGGCCATGCCCGAGCCGCGCGGCTTCCACGCGGCGAGCGCGTTGGGGGGCCGCATCTATGTGGCCGGCGGGTTCGACGGCCGGCACGAGCTGGCGAGCGTGCTGGTCTACGACCCGGCGGCCGAGGGGACGGCCGCGGGACCGTGGTCATCGCGCGCCGCGCTGAGCCAGCCGCGCGGGGGCCTGGGGCTGGTGGCGCTCGGCGCGCGGCTATATGCCATCGGCGGCGGCTGGACGGAGGCGCTCAGCTTCAACGAGCAGTACGATGCGAGCGCCGACGCGTGGTCGCGCATCGAGACGCCGATCGCCGGGCAATGGCGCAATCTGGGGGCCGTTGCGCTGGGGAACAAGGTATACGCGCTCGGCGGCTGGAGCGGCGGCTATCTGGACAACAACGAGGAGTACCAGGCGCTGCTTCAGCAGTTGCTGCCGCTCTTCACGAAAGGGCAATAGGGTTCATAACGCCGGCCGCGCCAGCTTCTGGATCTTCGGCAGGGTTTCGCGCCAACTGATCAGAGAGAGGCCGAGCTTTTCGCGCAGGCGTTCGGCCGGCATGCCGTTGCGGTAGTCCCGCACCGCGCACGTCCAGCGCAACTGCTCGAACGACACACCCCCCGCAATCCCCGCCATGGCCGCCAGGTCGGTCAACACGTACTCCAGGTTGCGCGCCGTGCACTCGAAGAGATACTCCTTCGGCTCGTACTCGCGCAGGTACTGCCGATAGGCCGGCGTGAAGTTGGGCCCCAACGCCAGCTTGCGCTCCTTCAGCGTCCGTCGCGGGTCGGCGTAGCGCACGTAGAGCACGGGTGCCTGCGGGTTCGACAGGTCAATGTGCTCCAGCTTGATCTCCATGCACTCGCTCTTCTTGATCCCCGTCTGCAAGAGGAGGGTGACCAGCAGATAGGGCCGCGCGTCGGGCTTGGGCGCCCACAACAGATCGCGCGCCGTGCTCAACAGGGCATTGACCTGCTCGTCGTACAGGATCTCGGGGAGAGGCGTGGTCGGCTGCTCATGGGGGATGCCGGCGGCCGGGTCGTTGGGCAACACCTCGGCTTCGGCCAGCCAGCCGAAAAACACCTTGAGGGTGGTCAGTCGCCGGGCGTAGGTCTTCGGGCTGCACGGCACCCCCCGATCCACGCGCATCCAGACCAGGAACTGTTCCAGGTCGGCCTGGCCGATCTGGCCGATGGGCCGATTGGGAGAGATGTAGCGCGCGAAGAGGTTCAGGTCGGCCTGAAACGCCCTGATCGTGTTATCGGAAAAACCCTGGCGCACCATGTAGCCGTGGAAGCCGGTCATGGCGGCCGTCAGCGAAGAGTCGGCGGTCAGGTCGGACGGCAACGCGGCGATCGGTCGCGTCTTTTCGCCGGCCGTGCCGCGCCCCGGCCGACCTGGTGGGAACAGGTCGAGTTGGCTGCGATCCATCGCCGTTCCCTCCTCGAAGCCTTATCCCTTCAGCGAACCCGCCAGCAGCCCCCGCATGAAGAACTTGCCCAGCGCCAGGTAGACGATGATGGTCGGCAGCGCGGCGATCAGCGCGCCCGACATCTGTACCTGCCACTGGGTGTAGTAGGTGCCGGCCAGGTTTTGCACCGCCACGTTGACCGGCGCCAGCCGCGGATTGCTCACCACCACCAGGCCGATCAGGTAATCGTTCCAGATGGTGGTGAACTGCCAGATGAGGACCACCGCGAACGCCGGAAACGCGATCGGCAACAGGATCCAGCGGTAGATCCCGAAGAAGCCGCAGCCATCTATCTTGGCCGCGTCCACCAGCTCGTTGGGGATGCCCGCGAAGTAGCTGCGGAACATCAGCGCGGTGATCGGGATGCCGAAGATGCAGTGGACGAAGATCACGCCCACGATCGAGCCGTACAACCCCAGCGCCATCAGCGTCTGCACCAACGGGATGAGGATCCCCTGATAGGGCAGGAACATGCCGACCAGGAAGAGCATGAAGAGGGTGTTCGACCCGCGAAACTTCCACTTGGCGAAGATATAGCCGTTGATCGAGCCGATGAACGCCGAGATGACCGCGGCCGGCACCGTGATCATGATGCTGTTCTTGAAGTTGGGCGCCACCTTCACCCACGCCTGGCTGAAGCCATCCAGCGAGATGCCGCGCGGCAGGGCCCACATGGTGGCGATGTTGACCTGGTCGAAGGTCTTCATCCCCGTGATGAGCATCAGGTAGATCGGCATCAGATACCAGGCGGCAAAGGCGATGAGCACGAAGTAGATCGCACCGCGCGACCAGGCTCGTTGGAACGTCATTGCGATTCCTCCAACTGCAAGCTCGCCAGGTAGGGCCCCACCAGGAAGCCGGCCAGGATGATCATGACGCTGGCGATCACCGCGCCCGACGACATCTTGTTCGATTGGAAGGTGAGCTGGAACATGTGAAACGCCAGCGCGTCGGTGCTGAACGCCGCGCCGGTGCCCAGGACCGCCGGAATGTCGAACACGCGGATCGAGCCCATGCCGGTGAGCACCACGGCCGTAAAGGTGACCGGCGCCAGCAGCGGGATGATGATCCGCCGGTAAAGCTGCCAGGTGTTGGCGCCGTCTATGGCCGCGGCCTCCTTCAGCTCATGGGAGATGCCCCGCAAGCCGGCCAGATAGAGCGCCATGACGTAGCCGGAGAACTGCCAGGCCGACGCGATCGTCACCGCCAGGATGCCCCACGTCGGATCAGTATACCATTTGGACTTGAGAAAATCCAGCCCGACCAGCCCGAAGAGCTGATTGAGGCCGGCCGAGGGGTACATCAGCCAGCGCCAGACGACGCCGGTGACGATGCCCGAGACGGCAAACGGAAAGATGAAGATCGTGCGGAAGACCGCCTCGCTCTTGATCTTCTGGTCGAGCAACGAGGCGAGCAGGAAGCCGATCACGATGCACTGCGTCATGAACCCGAGCGCGTAGAGCGCCAGGTTGCGCATGTCGATCCTGAAGCGCATGTCCTGGAACATGTTGATCCAGTTCTTCAGGCCGACGAAGGTGTAATCGGGCAACAGGGTGGGCCACTTCACCACCGACACGTAGAACGTGTAGGCGATGAAGAAATAGATGAAGATGGCGACCGCCACGATGGAAGGCATCAGCACCACGATGGCGATCGCCAGATCGCCACGAAATCTGAGCGCTCGCCGGCGTGGTGCTCTCACGGGGGCGGCATGGCCGCCCCCGGATGTCGCAGCGGCCTCGTTACTTCTGGAAACCGGCATCCTTCGCAGCCTTGACCAGCGCGGCCTGCGTCTCTTCAACGTTCTTCTTCGTGGCAAAGACGTTGATGGCGTTCATGAAGTCGGTCATGAAGCTGACCGGGGCCGCGGCGCCGTGGACGATGCTGGGCACCAGCTTGTCCTTCTTCCAGTGCTCCATCGCCCACTTGTGGTACTCGCCGTACTTGGTGACGTCGGCATCAATGCGGGCCGGGATCGAGCCCTTGGCCGGGTTGAAGGCGTCCTGCCCTTCCTTCGAGCCGCACACGCGCAGCCAGTTGATCGCCGCCTCGCGGTTCTTGACCTTCTTGGGCAGGCCGAAGGAGTCGGAAAGCATCTGGTAGATGCCTTCGTTGCCCGGGGCCGGCGCCCAGCCGAAGTCCTGGAACTTCAGCGACCAGAGCACGCCGGGCGTCCAGTCGCCCTGGATGATCATGGCGACCTTGCCCGCGACCATGAGCTGGTTCACGTCGCCCCAGCTCACGTTGAGGAAGTCCGCGTTGGCGTAGTCGAGCGCCTTCTTGAGGATGTTCAGCGCGGTGGCGATCCGCTTGTCTTCCCACGAGGTCTTGCCGGTGAAGAGGCCCTTGAAATCCTCCGGGCCGAGCACGGGGATCATCATCGTCTCGAAGACGTGGGCGGTGAAGCCGGCGCCGCTCTCGGCGATGGCCAGGGTCGGTTGTCCCTTCGCCTTGAGCTTTTCGGCCAACACGAACCACTCGTCCCAGGTCTTGGGCGGCTCCGCGCCGACATCGGCCAACATCTTCTTATTGTACCACATCATGTTGGAGCGATGGATGTTCACCGGCACCGACCAGGGCTTGCCTTCGTACGAAGCGATCTCGATCAGCTCGGCGGGGAAGACCTTGTCCCAGCCCTCTTCCTTATAGAGGAAGTCCAGCGGCTCCATCTGGCCGGCCTTCACGTAGGTGCCGATCAGCTCGCCGCCCAGGTGCACCTGGAACGACTCGGGCGGATCGCCGCCCATCATGCGGGTCTGGAGCACGGCCTTCATGTTGCCGCCCGACGAGGTGCCGCCGGCCAGCGCGGCGTTGACGATCTCAACGCCCGGATAGCGCTTCTTGTAGACTTCGAACAGGCCGTTGAGGGCTTCGATCTCGCCGCCGGAGGTCCACCAGGAGAAGATCTCCAGCTTCTGCGCGCCGGCTGCGGGGGCTGCGGCCTTGGGGGCTTCGGTGGCCTTGGGCGCCGCGGCCGGCTGTTGCGGCGCGGGGGTAGCGGGCGCCGGCGCGCAGCTTGCGAGCGCCGCGCCGCCGGCCACCAGCGCACCGAACTTGAGGAATTCACGACGATTGAGCTGCTTCATTGCGAAAGAATCTCCTTTCACCGTGTGAGAAAAAATCGAAAGCACCTGTCTCCGCGCCGTCCGAATGGGCGGCTGCTTCCAGAATCGTTTTTGGGCTGATCGGTTGCTACTCCTCCTCCGGGCCTCGCCTCCTTTCTGCAGTCGGGAATGCGACCGCTGGAATGGCAATGCACGCGCCGAACGGCGCACGTGGGTTGCGGTCGCAGGGGATGTATGATTCGCGCGGCATCGCCGCCATCATACACCTCTCTTATATCAAAAATCGCCCGGTTTGTCAATACGGCAGCAATCCCCACAGATTGATCGCCGGGCGGCCCCGCCGGACGCACAGCGCGCCGGAAACGCGCCGGGTATATCGGGAATTGCTGCAATCCCAAAGCCGTACTCTCACCGTCGCGCGGCGTGGTCGGGGCCGGGCTTGGCCAGTTTATCGGCCAGGCGCCGCCACCCGAGGAACATCTGTTCCTGTGGCCGGCCGTTGACCAGGTCCATGCTCGCCATGGCTTCCGCGTAGGGGGTGATGCGGATGCCGCGCTGCACCAGGCCGATGACGTTGACCTGATCCCGGCCGGCCGCGATGTCGTCCATGATCTGCTGCGCGGCCCGCGCGCCCAGCCGGGCGCCCTGGATGCGGTCGAACGCGGTCGGCACGCCCCCGCGCTGGAGGTGGCCCAGGATGCACACGCGCACCTCGAACGCGCCGCGCGCCTCCGCGTCGATGACCCGCCGCACGAAATCGGTATCGTAATAAGGGGACGCGTCTTCGGCGATGATCACGATGCCCAACTTTTTGCCGCTGTCGAACCCGCGCCGCAACAGCTCGGTATCGTGCAACAGGTCTTCGAGCGCGATGCCGTCTTCGGGCAACAGCTCCATTTCGGCGCCGGTGGCGATGCCGGCGGTGAGCGCCAGGTAGCCGCAGCGCCGGCCCATCACCTCGATGATGTACACCCGCCGCGCCGCGCTCGCCGTGTATTTGATCTTGTCCACCGCATCCACGATGTTGTTCAGCGCGGTGTCCGCGCCGATGGTGAACTCGGTGCCCGGCAGGTTGTTGCCGATGGTGGCCGGCACGCAGATGATGGGGATGCGCAGCTCCGGATGGCGGTCACGGGCTTCCACCAGCCGGCCCACTTCGCGGTAGGTTTCCAGCCCGCCCACGGCGATCAATCCCCGGATGTCCCACGCCTTGATCGTGCGCGCGATGCCCGGGATCTCCTCGGCCGTCAGTTCGTGGCGCACCGCGCCCAGCTCCGACCCGCCCAGGCCCATCCAGTTCTGCACGTCCATCCAGCCCAGCTCCACCATGTCGCCCCGGGCCAGCCCGCCGAAGCCGTAGCGCGCGCCGATCACGTCCTGGCCGGCGTTGCGCGCGATGCGCAGGGCCGTGCGCAGGATGGCGTTCATCCCCGGCGCGTCGGGCCCGCCCGTCAACAGGCACACGCGGCCGCGATCGAGCAGCGCCTCTTTCGGCTCGGCCCGGCTCAACGTCTTGACCAGGTCGAGGGTATCCAGGAAGCTGGGCCCGCGCAGCTTCAGGGCCTCCTCGAACTGGCCCAGGTCCATCTGCGCGTTGACCTCCTGGCTCTTGGCCACCACTTCGGTCAGCGGCGTTGCCTTCGGCTGATTGGCGACCAGGCCGATCATCACCGGCGTGGGATCGGGGCCGGCCAGGTGGTTCACCGCCGCCTCGCCCAGCCGCGACGCCAGCACGCGATCGAACGCGGTGGGCGAGCCACCTCGTTGCACGTGGCCCAGGACGGTCACGCGGCCTTCGACCCCCATGCGCGTCTTCAGGATCTCGGTGATCGTCTCGGCGCGGATCGGCAGGCCGTCGCTGTGCCGCGCGCCCTCGGCGAAGATGATCAGGTCGTGGCGTCGGCCGGCCGCGCGGCCGCGCTTGAGCGCATCCACCATGCGGTAGTGCCAGCGCGGATCCAGCTCTTCCTCCGGGATCAGCACCCAGTCGGCGCCGGTGGCCAGGGCGCTCATCAGGGCCAGGTAGCCGCAGCGCCGGCCCATCACCTCGACCACGAAGGTGCGCTGGTGCGAGTCGGCCGTGGAGCTGAGCCGGTCCACGGCCTCGACGATGGTGTTGAGCGCGGTATCCGCGCCGATGCTCATGTCGGTGCCGTACTGGTCGTTGTCTATCGAGCCGGGCAAGCCGACGATGCGGAAGGGGGCCGGGTCTTTGGCCTTCTCGGCCGGGATCGCGCCCTCGGCCGCCAGCGCCTTCAGGTGCTCCGGCCACTCCTGGTGGAGGAGCAGCGCGCCGGTCAACGAGCCGTCGCCGCCCACCACTACCATGCCGTCAATGCCGGCCTGCACCAGGTTGCGGGCGGCCTGGCGTCGGCCGGCGACCGTGCGGAACGCTTCGGAGCGCGCGGTGCCGAGGATCGTGCCGCCCCACTGGAGGATGCCGCCGGCGCTGCGCCAGTTGAACGGCTCGAACCTGGCGCCGCCTTCGATGACGCCCTGCCATCCCTCGTGGATGCCGACCACCTCCATGCCGATGTCGAGCGCGCAGCGGGTGACCGCCCGGATCGCGGCGTTCATTCCCGGCGCATCACCGCCGCTGGTGATGATACCGATGCGCATTTCGACCTCCTCCTTGCTAAATATGGCGTGATCCTCCGGCCATCACCCCCCTGTACCGCAAGCCTCCGGCTTGCGACACAAGTTGAAGCTTGCGGTACAGGCGCCTGCCTCCTCCGTAACGCAAGCCTCCGGCTTGCGACACAAGCTGAAGCTTGCGGTACAGGCGCCTGCCTCCTCCGTACCGCAAGCCTCCGGCTTGCGCCCCCCAGGGCGGATGAATTGGCCGGCAGCTACGAGTGAATCTTCGGCGCGAACCTCAGCGGACGGGGGAGCCGGGACGCCAGGACGGCGAAATCGCCCCCGCGGAAAACCCCCAGCACAAAGAGCAAGATCACATAAGCTGCCAGGCCCGGCACCAGCGCCAACAAGATCGGCGTGCCGGCCCGCTCCAGGCCCCAGACCACGGCCGCGTTGGCCGCGGCCGCCAGCAGCGGCCCACCCCCCAGGCGCAGCCACGGCATGGCCGTCACATGGCGGCGCACCGCCCACGCAAACGGGAAAAAGAGCGCCAGCTCCGCGGGGGTGAGCAGCGCGGCCGAGGCGAGATAGCCGAAGCGCGGCACGAGCAGCAGATTGGCGATGCCGGTGAAGAGCACGCCGATGACGAACGCCCGCGTGAGAAAGCGCTGCTGGTTGACCGAGATCAACACATACTGCGTTACCGAGTTCACCCAGCCGATCGGAATGGACCAGATCGTGATCTGCAACGCGATGGCCGAATGGGGCAGGTAGGCCGCGCCGCCCAGGATGCGGATGAGCGGCGTGGCCAGGAAGGTGAACGCGACCGCAATCGGCAGCGCCAGGATGAAGAGCAGTTGCGCGGCCAACCGGTAGGCGCGCGCCAGCGCGTCGTTCTGTCCCTGGGCATACCGGCTCATCATCGGAAAGATCGCCAGGGTGAAATAGCTGGGGATGACGTTCAGGCCGTCCAGGTATTTGATCGCGGCCGAAAAGATGCCCACCGCCGTCGCGCCGGCGAACCATTGCAGGATGTACAGATTGACGCGCCAGAACACGCTCGCCAGCAGATGGTTGATCATCAGCGGCCCGGACTCGACCAGCATGTAGCGCTGCAACGCCCAATCCCACCTCCCCGCGCGGCGAACCAGCCGGCCGCGCGGCCGCGCCTCGGATCCGCCGGCCGCAGGGGAAGCCGCATGCGGCAACACCGTCCGGCGCAACACCGCATAGAGCCAGATCACCTGCGCGACGTTCATGACCAGCGACACGCCGGCCAGGCCGACGAACCCGAACTCGAAGGGCGGCAGGAGCACCAGCGCGCCCAGCGCCACCTTGGCGACCGCGGTGGCAGTGGCGATGCCGGCCGGATGCTCCATCTGCTCGTAGGCGAAGAAGACCGCGCTGATGGCATCTGCGATGTTGGCGAAGAGGAGCGCGGCCACGAACAGGGCGATGGCCTCGGCCGTCCCCGGGGAGAGCTGGCCCCCGCGCTGATACGCCAACACCACCAGCGCCATGACCGGAAGACTCGCCAGCCACAGCAACGTCCGCAGCCCGACCACGTTGGACAGATAACGCCGGGCCTGGCCGCAATCCTTGGCCACGTCGCGCGTGAGCAGCGTCCCCAGACCGAAACGGGTGACGATCTCGAACGTGGTGTAGAAGGTGATGGCGAACGCGTAGGCGCCTTCGCCGGCCGGGCTGAGAATGCGCAATCGGAGCATGGCGAACGCGAAATCAATTCCTCGCGTCATCAGCGCGGTGGCCATCTGCACCGCGCTGTTCTTCGCCACCCGGCCCACCTCGCTGCGGTCGCCGCGGTAGAGCCGGCCCCAGGCCCACCAGCCGAGCAACAAGATCAGCGTGACGCCCCCCAGGAAGCTGCCGTAGAGGCCCAGGATCACCGAGCGGGGCGAATAGACGAAGCGCACCGTCCACTGGCCGGCCTGGGGGATGTACACGGCCCGGAACGTCCCGTCCGCGCGGTAGATGGGCAATTGCTGCTCCACCGCCTCGCCGCCGGCGGTGATCCCCTCGCCCGCGGCGCCGAAGGGCCGCAGGTACGCCTTCCAACCGTCGGCGAAGTTGTCGGTCAACACCAGCCAACCGCGGTCGCTCAGGTTGACATCCACGAAGAGCTCGCGCGGGGTGTAGCTGCTGATGCGCGCCTCGCGCAACTGCGGCGACGCCGGCGCGGGCAACGCATCGGCCGCAAGCCCCTCGACCACCACGACCCGCGCCGGATCAACCCGCAGCAGCGCGTCGAGCGCGGCCGACTGATCGGCCGCGGCCATCGCCTCCGACGCGATGAACACGCGGGGGAAGGCGCGGCTGTTCTCGAAGACCTTCACCTCCCCGTCGTAGACCAGCCGGTAGCCCGGATTGGGGATGGCGTGCGTCGTGACGACATAGCGCACGCCGAGCAGATGGAGCAGGGGATGGTCGAGCACATCGTAGTTGGCCCGGTCGCCGAGCCGGGTGTAGAGCGCGGCGATCCGGTTGTAGAGCAGCTCGCCCTGCGGATGGATCCGCTTCATGTACTCGACGTACTGCCGGGGGATGATCGAATCGTAGCCCCGCACATCTTCCAGGCCGTAGGTCATGGCCGAGTTGGCGTTGAGCGTCTTTTCGTCCGGGCCGTCGAAGCTGGTCAACCGCCAGGGCTGTTCGGCCGTGCGCTGCGCCTGCAACCAGGCGATCACCGGCGGCTTGAACTCCAGCAGCTTGGGGTCGGTCGCGGGATTGAAGGCATGGCCGAAGAGCCACAGGTCGGCGACGAGCACCGCGATGGCGGCCGCCGGCCAGAGCGCCAACCGGCCGGCCGCGGGCGAAGCAACGTCCGCCGGGAGCTCTCTGGCCGTCTCCTGGCGGCCGGCCCACCAGAGCACGAGCCCCGTGAGGACGGCCATGAGCCCGAACTTCGCCAGCACGCCGGCCTCGTAGCTCCAGGCCATCGCAGCGTCCGCGAAGCCGTTCGACCGGGCCAGGTCGGACGCGGCCAGGATGCGGCCGCCGATCGCCACAAAAGGCGCCGGAACGACCATGCTGAGCAGGACGACGGCCAGGCTTCCCGCGCCCGCCGCCAGGCCGACGATCCCCAGCCGACCGGCCGTGCGCATGACCGCCAGCCGGACCTGTGCGGCGAAGCAATCGGCCGGCCCGGCCGCCGTCTCGCGGGCCTCCAACAGCGCGCTGACCCCGAAGCCGGCCAGCGCGGCCATGCTCAGCGTGTACGGATAGACCCAGCGAAACGCGGAATGGAGCTGATTGAAGCCCGGCAAGAGGTAAAACGGGATGGCGTACAGCGGCGTCCCGAACGCGAAGAGCAGCGAAAGCACGGCCAGGACGACGAAGCCGGCGATGGTGAAGGTGGACATGCCGCGGCCGGCCGCGCGGCCGTGGCGCCGCGCGGCAACGGTCGCCGCCAGCGCCACCCCGGCCAGCGCCAGCGTGAGGAGGCCCAGGTAATTGGCGCCCTCGACGTAGTTCTTCACCCCCCAATCAATCGAGTGCAGCGGCTGGCCGAGCGCGTTCTGCGTCACCGGCGTCCAGGCACGGCGCCAGATATCGAAATAAGCGTGGTGGGTCGGGTTGCCGAAGAAATCGGGCAGAAGGAAGGTGACGATCTGGCGGCTCGGCCAGGCCCACCCGCGCACCTGCGCGAGCGAGGCCGCGCCCTCCCGGAAGCTCTGGCGCACCAGCTCGTAGAGGGGCACCAACTGCACCGCCCCCAGCGCCAACCCCAGCCCGATCATGATGCCCAGCCAGAGCACAAGCCGGGGCAACGGCCGCCAGGCGCCCAGGCGTCGCCACGCGGCGATCAGGCGCCAGCCGGCGAACAGCGCGCTGACCAGGAGCACGTAGTAGGTGATCTCCACATGGCCGGCCAACACCTGCACGCCCAGGAAGAGCGCGCCCGCGGCCACGTAGGGCACGGGCGAATAGGCCACGGCGCCCTTCTGCTCCTGCTTGGCAATGATGATCTCGATCATGGCCAGGATGTAGGGAAGCCATGCCGCGGCCGCGATCATCATGGTGAAGTTGACGCTGACGATGTAAAAGCCGGAGAACGCGTAGGCGATGGCCGCGATGGCCGCGCCGGCCCGGCGCTGGCCCAACGCCCGCGCGAAGAGGAACATCCCCACGGCGGCCAGGCCGAGCTGCAGCGCCGAGAAGATGCCGTAGGCGCGCCACAGGGGAAGGATGTAGAAGATCAGGCTGAACGGATAGAGCGCCGAGTGCTGGCCGGCCGCCAGAAACGGCACGCCCGCAAACACGCGCGGATTCCAGAGGATATCGCCGGGTCGGCCCGCCCGCAACCGTTCGACGATGAACGTCTTCCACGGCAAGTTCTCCAGCACCAGGTCGCTGATCAGGGGGTTGTAGGGGGTGGCTACGCCCAACTGCGCGGCATAGCTCTGCCAGGGTTGCCACTGATACAGGTTGTCGGCCGGCAGGAGCGTGCGGCCGCCGAACACCTGCGGCCAAAACCAGAGCAACGGCAGCAGCAACAGCGCCAGCCCGATGGCCAGATCGTATTTGCGCGACGCCTTCACGTGCGATCCTCTAGCCCTGGGCCCGGGCGATCTTGCCGCGGTAGCGCCAGCGAATCCGGATGACATCCCACGCGCCCTGGAACTTCACCCGCATGCTCATCTTCGACTTGCCGATCCGCCGATCCTCGAAGTAGATCGGGATCTCCTTGACGCGATAGCCCAGGCGTTCGGTCAGATAGGCCATCTCGACCTGGAACGCGTAGCCGTTCGAGCCGATCCGCTCCAGGCCGATGCCGAGCAGCGTCTCCCGGCGCCAGCACTTGAAGCCGGCGGTGATGTCGCGCACGCGCAGGCCGAGGAACAGGCGAGACCAGACCTCATTGGCCCACCAGCTCAAGAAGCGTCGCCACCATCCCCATCGTTCGTCGAGCGCGCCCCCTTCGACATAGCGCGAACCGACGACCACGTCGTATTCGGGCATCAGGGCCAACATCTGGGGAATGGCCGCGGGCGGGTGCGAGAAGTCGGCGTCCATCTGGACGATGTAATCGGCTCCGGCGCGCAGCGCGATGGCAAAGCCCTCCAGGTAGGCGCGGCCCAATCCCTCCTTGCCCGGCCGATGACGAACCTGGACGAAGCCCGGCAGGCGTTGTGCCAACGTCTCGGCCACCTGGCCGGTGCCGTCGGGCGAGTTGTCGTCCACGATCAGCACCGAGAGGTTGGACAGCTCGAGCGCCCGCAGTTCGGCAATCAACGCCGGGAGGTTATCGGCTTCGTTATAGGTGGGGATAACGACGATTACTTTCGCGTTGAGCGATTCGTTTGCAGACATAGCGCATCCATTCTATCACGCCGCCAATGAAAGGTCAAAGCTGAAACGGCGCTTTCTTGCGCGTTGACTTCGTAGCCGTCTCGCGGGTATACTACGAACGGATCCTTCCCAGGGGGCATGGGCTTATGTCGCGACGTGGAACGTGGAGCGTCGCCATGCTGGCCGCGGCCACGCTGCTCCTCGAAGGCACCTTGACCCGGTTGCTGGCGGTCGCGCAATTCTATCACTTCGCGTTCCTGGCAATCAGCCTGGCGCTGCTCGGCTTCGGCGCCAGCGGCACCCTCTTGAGCGTGGCGCCGGGGTTGCGCCGCGCGCCGGCCGAACGCGTGCTCCTGGGGTGCAGCGCCGGCTTCGCGGTCGCCGTCGCCATGGCCTACGCCATCGTCAACCTCCTCCCGTTCGATTCGTACAGCATCGCCTGGGACCGCCGCCAGATCGGCCTGTTTGTCGTCTACTACCTGGCGTTGACCCTGCCGTTTCTGTGCGGCGGCCTGGGGATCGCCGCGGGGCTGGCGGCCGGCGAGGGGGCGGCCGATCGGTCGTCCGGCGCAACGCGGCCGGCCGTCTACGCGGCCAATCTGCTCGGCTCGGCGGCCGGCGCGGTGATGGCGCCGGCCGCGGGCGAGCTGGCCGGCGTGCCGGGCGCGGTGTTGGTCGCCGCGCTGGTCGGGTTTCTGCCGGTCTTGTGGCTGGCGCCGGCCCGTCCGCGCGGCGTGCGGCCGGCCGCGCTCGCGCTGGCGGCGATGGGGGCCGCGGGCTTCGCGTGGCTCGCCAGCGCCAATCTCAGCGCCTCGGGCCGTTGGGGCCTGGGCATGGCGATCTCGCCCTACAAGGGATTGGCGCACGCGCAACGCGTGGCGGCCGCGCGGACGCTGTTCGGCCGCTGGGACGCCATCGCGCGCGTGGATGTGATCGCGGGCGCGGGCACGCGCGCGTTGCCCGGCCTGAGTTATGCCTGCGCGGACCTGCCTCCGGGCCAACTGGGCCTGGCGCGCGATGCCGACGCGCTGCTTCCCATCACCCTGGCGCGGCCCGAGGATTTCAAGATCGGCGCGTGCCTGCCTGAGACATTGGCCTTCGCCTTGCGGCCCAACGCTCGCGCCCTGATCCTCGAGCCGGGCGGCGGACTCGGCATCCTCCAGGCGCTGGCGGCCGGCGCGTCGCAGGTTACGGCGACCGTCGGCAGCCCGCTGGAGCGCGTGGCCGTAGCCGCCACGGCCGGCCCGGCCGACCCCTACGCCGATCCGCGCGTGCGAACGGTGCTGGCGCCCGCCCGCGCCTTCCTGGCGGCCGACCGGGCGACCTACGATGTGGTGTTCCTGCCGCTGACCGACCCCTATCGGCCCGTGACCAGCGGCGCGTATAGCCTGGCCGAGACATACGGGCTGACGGTCGAGGCGTTCGAGGCGGGCCTGGCGCGCCTGGCTCCCGGCGGCTTGCTGGTGGTCACGCGCTGGCTGCAGACGCCGCCCAGCGAAAGCCTGCGCCTGGTCGCCGGCCTGGTCGAGGCGCTGGAGCGCCGCGGGGTGGACGATCCGGCACGCGCGCTGCTTGCCTATCGGGGCATCCAGACCATCACGGTGATCGTCGCGGCCGATGGCTGGCGCGCGGAAGAGCTGGCGGCCGCGCGGCGCTTCCTCGCCGCCCGGCGCTACGACCTGGTGTGGGCGGCCGACGTCCGCGAGGACGAGGTGAACCGCTTCAATCGCCTTCCCCGGCCGGCCGACTACGAGGCGCTGTGGGCCATGTTCCTCGCGGCCGACCGCCGCGCGTTCTACGCCGGCTATCCCTTCGCCATCGCGCCGGCCACCGACGACCGTCCCTTTTTCTTTCACTTTTTCCGCTGGGGCCAGACGGCCGAGGTGTTTGCCGCGCTGGGGCACACGTGGCAGCCGTTCGGCGGCAGCGGTTATCTGGTGCTCTTCGCTCTGTTGGGCCTGGTATTGCTGCTGGGCGCCGGGCTGATCGTGTTCCCGCTGCTCATCGCGCCGGCCGGAGAAGCCGAATCCGGCCGGGCCGTGTCCCCGGGGCGAATGGTGCTCTACTTCGGCGGCCTGGGACTGGGCTTCATGTTCGTGGAGGTGCCCCTCATCCAGCGCTATATCCTGCCCTTCGGACACGCGACTTATGCCTTCAGCGTCGTGGTCGTCCCGCTGCTGCTCCTGGCGAGCGTCGGCACGCGGATCGTCGAGAAGAGGACCATCCGGCCGGGATGGGTCTTTTTCGTGCTGGTGTTGCTCGTCGCGCTCGTCGCATTGGCCGGCCCGCGATTGATTGCGATCACCCTCGGCTGGCCCCTGGCGCTGCGGCTGTCGATCGCGATCACGGCCCTGGCGCCGCTCGCGGTGCTGATGGGGATGCCGTTTCCGCTCGGCCTGGCGCGCATCGAAGGGGCCGGCCCGCGGGCAATTGCCTGGGCGTGGGCAATCAACGGCTGCGCGTCGGTGGTGGCGGCCGTGCTGGCGGCCATCGCGGCCCTGAGCTGGGGGTTCACGGCCGTCTTGTTGCTCGGCGCCGCGGCCTATGCGGTGGCGGCCCTGGCGCAAAGGCGCTGATCAATGCCGGCCCGTCAGCGGCACGAAGCGCACGTCGCCCAGGTTGGTGGCCTGCAGCTCGCCCCCGCGCTTCTCGAAGAGCCACAGCGTCTGGTAGCTGCCCGTGGGGCCGATGGGGATGACCAGCCGGCCGCCGTCCTTGAGCTGGCCCACCAGCGGCTGCGGCAGGTGATCGGGCGCGGCGGTGACGATGATGGCGTCGTAGGGCGCGTGTTCGGGCCAGCCGAAATAGCCGTCGGCGGTCAACACCTTCACCTGGCCGTAGCCCAGCTCGGCCAGGCGCGCCGCGGCCCGGTCGGCCAGCTCCCCGATGATCTCCACCGTGTATACCTCCACGCCCAGCTCGGCCAACACCGCGGCCTGATAGCCGCTGCCCGTGCCGATCTCCAGCACGCGCGCGCCCGGCCCGACGCGCAGCGCCTCGGTCATCAGCGCGACGATGTACGGTTGGGAGATGGTCTGGCCCAGGCCGATGGGCAGGGGATGGTCGCCGTAGGCCGCGTCGAGATATTGGGGCGGAACGAAGCGATGGCGGGGGACACGGCGCATCACGTCCAGCACGGCCGGGTCCGTCACCCCGCGCTGGGCGATCTGTTCCTCGACCATGGCCTCGCGCAACGGCCGGTAGGGGTCTTCGGCCGTCGGGCTGCTGGTGGGCGCAGGGGAAGGGGCGCGCTCTATCTGCGGGACGACCGTCGGGGTCGGCTTCGGCCGCGTCCGGAGCGGCGCGATGGCCGCGAACCACAGGATGGCCAGGATCGCCAGGCCCGCAAGCCCCCCGGCCGCTGCGATGCGCAGGTATCTGCGTTTCATGTCGTTCCTCCGGCGATCACAATGCAAGAGAACGACAGCGATCGGCGGCGCGTCACACGACGATGCGCGAGCGTCGCGCCGCCATGCCCGACGCATAGTTTACCACGGATCGTCTGATCCGAGAAGCTGCCGGCGGTCGCGCGTGGGGGCTTGGGGCGATTGAAATCGCGGCTAACGGGCGCCACGGCGCCGCGACACCCACCTCCGTGGGTGCACGCGTCGGCGCAGGCCGACGCCCGGCCCGCCGGGCCGCGGGTTGGGGCGATTGAAATCGCGGCTAATGGGCGCCACGGCGCCGCGACACCCACCTCCGTGGGTGCACGCGTCGGCGCAGGCCGACGCCCAGCCGCAG
>Ga0209162_1001249_pt1 | contig 25661 bp, 21 predicted proteins | sample YNPNPMetaG_FD_187121 | JGI IMG/M metagenome (GOLD analysis project Ga0209162, IMG submission 187121) | Anoxygenic and chlorotrophic microbial mat microbial communities from Yellowstone National Park, USA - YNP NP MetaG (SPAdes) (version 2) ...
TGTCCACAATGGGCGGATCTTCCATGTTGTTGTCGGGAAGGAAACTCAGGAGCCGTTTAATTTCGTCGATGGCGTGCCGGTCGTTTTCGCAGGCGAAATGCGCCACGCCGCTCTTCGTGCTGTGGGCAATGGCGCCGCCCAGTTCTTCCTGGGTGATTTCTTCGCCGAGGACAGACTTGATGACGTCCGGGCCGGTGATAAACATATAGCTTGTGTTTTTCACCATGAAGACAAAGTCCGTCATGGCGGGCGAATACACCGCCCCTCCGGCGCACGGACCCATGATGGCGGAAATCTGTGGAATAACCCCGGAACTGATAGCGTTACGATAGAAGATTTGACCATAACCGGAAAGGGCGTCCACGCCTTCCTGAATGCGAGCGCCGCCGGAATCGTTGAAGCCCACGAAGGGTTTGCCGGCCTTGAGGGCCAGGTCCATGACCTTACAGATCTTTCGGGAATGCATTTCGCCCAGGGTGCCGGCCCGGGCGGTGAAATCCTGGGAAAAGGCGAACACCTGCCGGCCGTTCACCAACCCATAGCCCGTGATGACGCCGTCGGCGGGAATGTCCATCTTGTCCAAGCCGAAAAGGGTCCCACGATGCTTGACGAAGATATCCAGTTCTCGAAACGTACCGGGATCAAAGAAATATTCCAAGCGCTCACGCGCCGTGAGCTTTCCCCGTTCGTGCTGCGCGGCGACGGCCTTTTCGCCGCCCATCTCCTTGATCTTCGCTTCCCTCTCTCGCAGTTCCCTGATCTTGTCCGCCACCGTTTGCATAAGTGATTCTCCTATTGATTCTGGTCACATGGAGGGGTTACGGGCCGTAGCCGTTCCGGGTCTCCGCGCAATTCTATTGGGTTGACCCGCGATGTCAAGCGCTTTGCCCACGCGTTCCCGCGCTTTTGATCACGCGTCGTGTTCAGACAGCCCCGCCGCGCGCCAGCGCCTCAAGCCGACAGAAGTCCGAACGGTTTCAGAAGCCGCCTTTACGACGTTTGGGCCTGGTCCGGAAAAACGTATTGGCAGGCCCGGCCTTTACCTACCCGCAACACAACGCCGCGATCCACCATTTCGGTCAGTTCGCGAAGGGCCTGGCGTTCCGAAAGTTCGTTTAGCCGCGCATAATCGCGGTTGGTGATGTAGCCGTGGCTATGGATGAAATCCAGAGCCCGAAGCTGGCGCAGGCGCTGCGGACCAGGCGGAAGGCGTCGTTCCGCCAGGGCCCGGTATGGGCTCTCTTTGGGAAGTTCGAGCCCTCGATCAGAGGAAGGGGCCGCTGTGGCCTCTGCAGCCGGGGAGAGGGGGGCAGGAGGCCGAAGCAGTTCGCTCGGCAGATCGTCCGCGGTGATCTCTTGACCCGGACACAGGATGACGGCCCGTTCGATGACATTTTCCAGTTCCCTGACGTTTCCCGGCCATGGGTAGTTCAGAAGGGCCCGCAGGGCGTCCGGCCGAAGGCTCATGGCCTCACGGCCCGTTTGTTTTTCGTATTTTCTCAGAAAATAGGCGGCAAGAAGCGGGATGTCCCCGGTGCGTTCTCGAAGAGGGGGCAGCTGGATGTGGACCACGTTGAGCCGGAAAAAGAGATCGGTGCGGAATCGACCGGCGGCCACTTCTTCTTTGAGGTTTCGGTTTGAAGCGGCGAGCACGCGCACGTCTACATGGAGCGTTTCCGTGCCGCCGACCCGTTCGAAGCGCATTTCCTGTAGGGCCCTGAGAAGCTTGACCTGAAGGGGTGGAGACATTTCACTGATTTCGTCCAAAAAGAGGGTCCCACCGTGGGCCAGTTCGAATCGACCCTTGCGCAATCCTACAGCCCCGGTGAACGCACCCCGTTCATGGCCGAAAAGCTCGCTTTCCAGAAGGTTTTCCGGCAAAGCGCCGCAGTTTACCGAGATGAAGGGACCCGCCTTTCTCGGGCTGTTGAAATGAATCGCCCGGGCGATCAGTTCCTTTCCCGTGCCCGATTCCCCCGTGATGAGCACCGTCGCCTTGGTGGGCGCCACCTTGCGGATGAGGTCGTAGACCTTCTGCATGGGAGCGCTTTTTCCCACAATGTTATGAAAGTGATGGCGCTCTTCCAGAATGCCCCGCATCTGCCGGTTCTGGCGGACAATGAGGTGATGTTCCACGGCCTTTTGGACAAGGACCTTGAGTTCCTCGTTTTCAAAAGGCTTCAGAATGTAATGGAAGGCCCCTTTTTTCATGGCTTCCACGGCCTTTTCCACCGTGCCATAAGCCGTCATCATGATGACGGGAAGATCCGCATCGACGGCGCGGATCTCTTCCAGAACCTGCAGGCCATCCATCCCTGGCATTTTCATGTCCGTGAGGACCGCATCGAGATCGTTGTTTTTCACCAGCTCCAGCCCTTCCGGACCGCTTTCGGCCGTCAGGACGTGATGGCCTTCCTCGGACAGGAGGTCTTCCAGAATGACAAGGTAGTTCTTTTCGTCGTCGATGATGAGAATGTTTCCCATGGGTGTCTCAATGGATGCCGCAGGACCTTAGATCCCGCTGAAAAACCCGATTCGTTCAGCCCTCCCGAGGTTCCGGTTGGCGCAGGGGCAACCGCACGACGGCGGTCGTGCCGCCTTCGGAACGCGGGGCCAAATCCACCGTCCCATGATGGCTCTGAATGATCGTCTGCACAATGGACAGCCCCAGTCCCGTTCCCTTTTCCCGGGTGGTGAAAAACGGGTTGAAGATCTTGCCCAGCACCTCCGGCGGAATGCCCGGGCCGGTGTCGGCGATGCGCACTTCCAGCACGGGATCTTGGCGAGTGTCCAGGTAACGCAGCGATGTTTCGATGCGCAGCCTCCCGCCTTCGTCCATGGCCTGGACGGCGTTGACCATGAGGTTCATGAAGGCGCGGTATAGGAGGTTGGCGTCCGCATCCAAAACATAATCCCCGGTCTGGTAGTCTCTTTCGATCCGGATGTTCCGCTGTTGGCATTCCGCTTCGATCACCCTAAGATTGCGCTCCAGAACGTCTTCCACTCGGCACGGACCCACCCGAAGGTCCCTGGGCCTGGCGAAATCCAAGAATTCCGTGAGGATGGTGTTCAGCCGCGTGGCTTCTTCCATCACAATGGCGGCGAGCTTTTTCTGGCGGGGCTCTTCCAGACGCTTTTCCAGCAGCTCCGCCGTACTGCGGATAATCCCCAGAGGGTTCTTAATTTCGTGGGACACGCCGGCGATCATTTCCCCCAAGGCCGCCAACCTTTCTGCCCGGTTGAGTTGCTCTTCCAGCTTTTGACGTTCCCGGGCTCTCGCTTCCAGGATGCTTTCGGCCCGCCGCAAAATCGCCACCAGCGCCGCAAACAGAACACTCACAAAAGCGGCCACGCTGGCAAAGATGATGATCTGAAACCGCGTGATATTTGCCTGGTCCGCCGTAATGTCTTGGGTAATTTCAAAAACACCGACGATGCGCCCCCGTTTCCAGCTCATGGGCCGTTCCTCCCACATGGGCATGTACGTGCGCATCTTTTGCGGTCCGATGGCCCAAGACACGCCTAAGATGGAGTGCCGGCGTCCTTCCATGAGAAAGAAGGCATCGCCGGCCAGTGCCTTTTGAAACGGTTCACCCAGGTCTCTCTTTTCACCCAAAGGAACATCTTCGGTGCTATAGCTCAGAATTCCGTCCGTGGTGTAGATGTCCACCCGTTCGATGGGTAGGCCGTGAATGGCGCTCTTGACCACTTTGTCCAGCCGATCGTGTTGCTCTTTTCGGCTCAAAACGATTTCGCCATCGACAAGAAGCGCGGGCAGCGTAAATTGATAAAAGACCTGGCTGTTCAGGCCTTCCGCCGTAAGGATGGCGTATTCCTCGCTTTTTTTCACGAGAATCTTCTTCGCCCAGTGGGAAAGAAAAGCGGAGAGAAGAATAGTGCTCACGAGGATCACCACCAGGCTGGAAACAGCCACGTACTTGACCAGCCGAAAGGGTTTTTTTTCCGGAACAGTAGATGACACTGTGTGCGCCGGGCTCTGCAGGGCCACCGACGGCGCGATCTTATTCTGCCGCCAGGATTTCAAGGGCTCAATGTGGTCCATGACCACGGCGTTTCCGCCATCTGTTTTCATTCCCGATCCCTCGAGGTTTTTGGCGTTCGGCCCGCGCGGCGCCTTCGAGCCAAAGCCTCCTTCCATTTCCCCTCCCAGCCCCGACCGGTCGGCTCGTAGAACACGGTTCCCGCCAGAGTCTCCGGAAAATAAGTTTCCGGCACCCATCCTTCCGGATCGTCGTGAGGGTACCGATAAGCTGTGCCGTAGCCCAATTCTTTCAGGAGAGCCGTCGGCGCGTTCCGCAAATGAAAGGGGACGGGTTCAAAAGGCGTCTTTCGCGCGATGTCCCGCGCGGCCGTCAAGGCCTTGTAAACGCTGTTGCTCTTGGGCGCAAGGCTCACGTACACCACAGCTTGAGCCAGATGGAGTTCGCCTTCGGGGCTTCCCAGGAGTTCGTAAGCCCGAACGGCGTTCATGGCCAGCACCAGGGCGAAGGGATCCGCCAGGCCCACGTCCTCGGAGGCCGCCACCACCAGCCTGCGACCGATGTAAAGAGGGTCCTCGCCAGCCTGGAGCATGCGCGTGTACCAATAGAGCGCCGCATCGGGATCGCTGCCGCGAAGGCTCTTATGAAAAGCCGAAATGAGGTTATAGTGTTCCTCGCCGTTTTTGTCATAATGAGGCGGCCGCTCCATGACGTCCACCACCGTGGACGCCTCCACCCGGCGTATGCCGTCCGTGCCGGGCGGCGTGCTCAAGACGGCGGTTTCCAAAAGATTGAGGGCCACCCGGGCATCGCCTCCCGCCGCCTCCACAAGAAGCTGCAACGCTTCGCCACTCACCATGGGACGAAGCCCTCCCAGGCCCCGCTCCGCATCCGTCAGGGCTCTTTCCATCACCGTCCTCAGGTCTTCCGGGGTCAGGGATTCCAGAACCAGCACGTGACAGCGGCTCAGCAGCGGGCGAATGATTTCAAAAGAGGGGTTTTCCGTGGTGGCTCCCAAAAGGGACACGGTTCCCTTTTCCACGTGGGGCAGGAGCACGTCTTGCTGGGCTTTGTTCAGCCGATGGATTTCGTCCATGAACAGCCAGGAGCGCTTTCGGGAGGCGGCAAAGACCCGGCGGGCCTCATCGACGGCTTCGCGGATGTTTTTCGTCCCGGCCGTGACCGCGGAAAGCGCCATGAGGTGCCCCTGCGTGTGCGCGGCGATGAGATGGGCCAGGGTTGTCTTGCCGCAGCCGGGCGGGCCCCACAAAATCAGGGACTGGAAAAGAGAACCACTCAGGAGCCGATGGAGGATCTTGCCTTCGCCCAAAAGATGCCTTTGGCCCACGAATTCGTCGAGTGTTCGCGGGCGCATCCTATCGGCCAAGGGCGCACGCAGATTCGGCCCATCTGAAGACGAAAGGCCATGAAGACTTTTGGACAAAGCAGCTCCTTCCCTAAAAATTTCAATCACGGTATCTTATACGGGAATTTTCGAGGGTTTCCAACAGGCCGTCTTGAAGAAAAAGCTGATGTTTTTTTGTCACTTGACAAAGGCCGTCCGGCATGAAACATGTGCCGCGCCTTCAAAAAAGGGAGGCTTTGGGACCGATTGAAAGGCATTCTGCCCACGGAGGGACGCTCTGGTGTTCCGCAGTGAAGAGCCCACAACCCGATCCGTCTACGATACGGCCATCATCCAGTTTCCCAAGATCCTGGACGATCGAGGAAACCTCACCTTCATCGAGGCCCGACGGCATATTCCCTTTGACATTGCGCGGGTCTACTGGATTTACGACGTCCCCGGCGGAGAATCCCGAGGCAGCCACGCCTACCGGACGCTGCACGAAGTGATCATCGCTCTGTCCGGAAGCTTCGAAGTGTTTTTGGACGACGGCCTGGCCCAAAAGACGGTCATGCTGAATCGGGCCTACTACGGTCTGTACGTGCCCAACATGATCTGGCGGCGCATGCAGCATTTTTCCACCAACGCCGTGGCGCTGGTGCTTGCCTCCAAGTCCTACGATCTGGAAGACTACGTCCGAGACTACGAAGCCTTCAGAAGGATGAACCGAAGCCCGTGAAAACCACTGTCCATGACTGCAAACTCATCGATCTTCCCAAAATCAGCGATCGGCAGGGAGCCATCACGCCCATTTACGGCGGCGTGCACCTTCCATTCAGCATCGCGAGGGTCTATTACCTCTATGACGTTCCGGGAGGCGAAAGCCGCGGCGGGCATGCGCATAGGCAATTGCAGCAACTGATCGTTTCGGTCATGGGGGCCTTTGATGTGGTCTTGGACGATGGGTGTGAACGCCGCCGCATTCACCTGGACCGGGCTTATTACGGGCTTTACGTTCCCAACATGATTTGGCGGGAGCTGGAAAACTTTTCTTCCGGGGGGATCTGCCTCGTGCTCGCTTCTTTGCCGTACGACGAAGAAGATTACATCCGCGATTACGAAACGTTCCACCGGGAAAAGACGGCGTGAAGGTACCGTTTCTCGACCTCAAGGCCATGTATCATGAGCTGCAGGAGGCCTTGGATGCAGCCTTTCGCCGGGTCATGGCCTCCGGCCGCTATATTCTTGGTGAGGAGCTCCGGGCCTTTGAGTCAGAATTTGCCGCCTACTGCGGCGTCAAGCACTGCATCGGCACGGGAAACGGCCTGGATGCCCTGCATCTCATTCTTCGGGCCATGGACATCGGCCCCGGCGACGAAGTCATCGTTCCGGCCAACACCTTCATCGCGACCTGGCTTGCCGTCTCTTACGCCGGAGCCGTGCCCGTTCCCGTCGAGCCTCTGGAATCCACGTATAATCTGGACCCTTCCCGCCTCGAAGAAGCCATCACGCCCCGCACGCGAGCCGTGATCGCCGTACATCTTTACGGGCAACCGGCCGACATGGATTCCATTCGCGAAATCGCCCGCGCACACAACCTCAAGGTCATCGAAGATGCCGCCCAGGCGCACGGGGCACGATACAAGGGCCGAAGGACGGGAGGCTTGGGCGATGCGGCGGGATTCAGCTTTTATCCCGGAAAGAACCTGGGGGCTTTCGGAGACGGCGGGGCGGTCACCACCGACGACGACACCCTGGCCGATCGTGTGCGCCTTCTGCGTAACTACGGCTCCCCCGTAAAATACGCGCACGACATAAAGGGGTTCAATTCCCGGTTGGATGAACTGCAGGCCGCCTTCCTGCGGGTCAAACTGACACGGCTCGACGCCTGGAACGATCGCCGCCGCCGGCTGGCGGCCCAGTATTTGGACGGGCTTTCCACGATTCCTGGGGTCGTCCTGCCGCACGTGCCCGCATGGGCCGAACCGGTCTGGCATCTTTTCGTCATCCGCACGCCGCACAGGGATCTCCTGCAGCGCCGTTTGGCCGAACGGGGCATCGAGACCTTGATCCATTACCCCGTTCCGCCGCACAAGCAGGGCGCCTACAAGGAAATGGCGGGCCGATCCTACCCGGTGACTGAACGGCTCCATGGCGAGGTCTTGAGTCTTCCCATGGGGCCCGCCATGACGGACGATGACGTTTCCTGCGTCATCTCGGCACTCAGGCAAAGCCTTTTGGAGGTTGGGGTGAGCGCAGCGAACCGCAACATTGAACCTCCATTCTCTCAGGCCTAGAGGATACTCCAAAATAGGCCCGAACGTTCTGCGCACTGCCTGGGTGAGAAGACCTTTTGACGCCATGCCTGAAAACCTCGCGGCCGTCAAGCTACAAAAACCGGTGATTCAAGTGGCCGGCATTGTGGATGCGAACGAGGCGCACATGCTCGTTGGTCTGGGAATCCGCTGGCTGGGTTTTCCGTTGCGCCTGCGTGTTCACCGTGAAGATCTCAGTGAATTCGAAGCCGCCCGCATCATTGGAAACCTTCCTCGGGATGTCGTCCCGGTGCTCATCACCTATGCCTCCCAGTGGAAAGAGGTGCTGGATCTGTGTTCCTTTGTGGGCGCCCGGGCGGTGCAGCTTCATGGCGAGGCGTCCCTTGAGGACATTCGCCGGATCAAGGCGGCCCGTCCCGACCTTGTGGTCATCAAGAGTCTCATCGTGCACCCCGGCATGCGCCCGGAAGATCTGGAACAAATGGTCAGAGCTTTGTCGCCCTATGTGGATGCCCTGATCACGGACACGTTCGATCCCGCAACCGGGGCCTGCGGGGCTACGGGAAAGACCCACGATTGGAGGGTCAGTCGACGGGTGGTTGAAATTTCTTCCAAACCGGTGATCCTGGCAGGGGGTCTCACCCCGGAAAATGTGGCCGAGGCCGTGCGAAAGGTGCGGCCTTTCGGGGTCGATGCCCATACGGGTCTTGAGGACCCCTCGGGGCGCAAAGACCCGGCCAAAGTGGCCGCCTTTGTCAGACGCGCTCGGGCGGCTTTTTCCGATTCTTAAGGGGTTTGGATTATTCGCCGAGGTAAGCTTGACGCACGCGTTCGTCTTGAAGGAGCTCTGCGCCGGTTCCTTCCAGGCTGATCCGCCCGGTTTCCAGAACGTAGGCGTAGTGGGCCACATGCAGGGCCGCCATGGCGTTTTGTTCCACGAGCAAGATCGTTGCCCCTTGCGCGTTGATGGTCTGAATGGTCTGAAAGACTTCTTCCACCACCAAGGGGGCCAACCCCAGGCTGGGTTCATCCAGCAGCACCAGACTCGGGCGGCTCATGAGCGCTCGACCCAGGGCCAACATCTGTTGTTCGCCGCCGCTCAACGTCCCCGCCAGTTGTTTGCTCCGTTCCTTGAGGCGCGGAAAGAGGGAATAGATCCACTCCAAATCCTTCTGAAAATCCGCAACCGGTCTGTTGTAGGCGCCCAGTTCCAGGTTTTCCAGGACGCTCAGGTTGGGAAACACGCGGCGGCCTTCCGGCGCCACGCCGATGCCCAGGCGAATGATCTTGTAGGTGGGAAGCCTCGTCAGGTCCTGATCGAGAAACGTGATGCGGCCTTGTTTCGGTCGGACAAGGCCGGAGATGGCCCGAAGCGTTGTGGTTTTCCCGGCACCATTAGCGCCGATGAGGGTCACGATGCGGCCTTGGGGCACCGTGAGGTGAATGCCCTTGAGGGCGTGAATGCCGCCGTAATAGACATGCAAATCCTTGACTTCAAGCATGCTTGGGCTCTCCCAGGTAAGCCTTGATGACGTCGGGATGGCGCTGGATTTCCGCAGGGGTGCCTTCGGCGATGGTGATCCCGTAATCCAAGACCTTGATCCGTTCGCACAGTCCCATGACGAATTTCATGTCGTGTTCGATGAGAAAAATGGTCAACCGGTGCCGATCTCGAATTTCTCGAACGAGCCTGGCCAGTTCCATGGTCTCCTGGGGGTTCATGCCTGCGGCGGGTTCGTCCAACAGAAGCAGTTTCGGCCGGGCGGCCAGGGCTCGAGCAATTTCCAGGCGGCGTTGTTGGCCGTAGGGCAGGGAGCCGGCTTTTTCGTCGGCCAGATGTCCCAGGTGAAGTTCTTCCAAAAAGTCGCGCGCTTCGGTTTCGATCCGCCGCTCTTCTCTCTTGTGGGACGGCAGCCCCAGCATGGCCTTCCAAAACCGGGAACGCAGCGTGTGATGGAAGGAGACCATGACGTTTTCCAAGACGGTCATGTCCGCAAAGAGGCGAATGTTCTGAAAGGTGCGGGCGATGCCTTGAGCGGTGATGGTATGAGGAGGCCAGCCGGTAATGTCCCGACCCTGCCACAGAACCTTGCCAAATGTGGGGGTCAAGAAACCCGTGATCATGTTAAAAACCGTCGTTTTGCCCGCGCCGTTGGGACCGATGAGTCCCACTAATTCGCCGGGATCGATGGCGATGGAAAAATCCTTGACGGCCGTAAGGCCCCCGAACTGCATACCCAGGTTGTCGAGTCGAAAGAAATCGCTCATGCACGATACCCTATGCCTTGGTCTGGAGGCGGAGCGCGGCGAACACGCGGTTCCAGGACAATTCGCTCCGCCCCATGATGCCGCGCCGGGCAAAGAGGATGACCACCATGAGGATGATGCTGAAAAGGACCATGCGCATCCCCGGAATGCCGGGAAGAGTGACGAAGCCCAGGTTCATGGGGCTTTCCACCACCCGCAGGGCCTCCCCGCCCCAGGCGAAGAGCGCTGCCGCGATGACCGCCCCACTTGTGCTTCCCAAACCGCCGACGACAATGATGATGAGCAGATTGAAGGTCAAAAAGAACGTAAACAGGGTTGGGGAGATGGTCGTGATGAGATGGGCCAGAAGGCCGCCGGCGACGCCAGAAAAGAAGGCGCTGATAAGAAAGGCCAGCAGGAGATGCCGGAACGGATCCACACCCATGGCCTTGGCCGCCGTTTCGTCTTCGCGGATGGCCTTCATGGCGCGGCCGTAGCTGCTATTGACGAGCTTGGTGATCACCATCACGGTGAAGACGGCCACCCCCCACGACCACCACAGGGTGGTGTAAGGCGTCAGGCCCTTCAGGCCCAAGGGGCCGTTGGTCAGGCTTTGCATCGCATTGCACAGCACGCGGATCACTTCCCCGAAACCCAGGGTGACGATGGCCAGGTAGTCGCCCCGCACCCGGAACACGGGAAAACTGATCAGGAAGGCGAAAATGGTGGCCGTGACGCCCGCGGCGATGAGGGAGACGGCAAACGGCACCTGAATGACGCTCAAAGGCCAGATGAGCGGCTCAATGATAAAGCTCAACTGCTTTTCCGCGGGGCTCATGGTCAGCAGCGCCGACGTGTAGGCGCCGATGGTAATGAAGGCGTTGGGGCCTAGGTGAAGGATGCCGCAAAAGCCGTTCACCAGATTGTAGCTCACCGCTAGGGTGATGAAGATGGCCATGTTGTTCAGGATGCGAATCTGGTATTCAGTGCCGTGCTTTTCAAAGATATAGAGCACCACGGCCAAAACGGCCAAGAGAACGATCGTGCACAGGGTGTTTCGTGTGGACGTTTCCATGATGGGATCCTTCAAAGGACTCACGTCTTGTCCGTCATGGGTTCCCCCATGATGCCCGTGGGGCGGAAAAGAAGCACCAGGATCAGCACGGTAAAAGCGAAGGCGTCCCGATACTGGGCCATTTGCGGAAACAACGCCACGATGAGGATTTCCCCAAGACCCAGGACGAACCCGCCCACCACGGCACCCACGATGTTGCCGATCCCGCCCAAGACCGCGGCGATGAAAGCTTTCAGGCCGGGGATAACCCCCATGAATGGATTCACCTGGGGATACTTCATGGCCCACATGATGCCGCCCGCCGCCGCCAGGCTCGACCCGAGAAAGAACGTCACCGCAATGATTCGGTCCAGATTGATGCCCATGAGCCGGGTCGTTTCGAAATCCTTGGAGGCCGCTCTCATGGCCTTTCCCACCTTGGTGCGATGGACGATGTAGAGCAGGCCCATGAGAAGGACCAGGGTGAGGATGGGCGTGTAGACGGTGAGCACCTGAATGCGAAGGCCCCAGAGGTCGATGACCGTGGCGAAGGCTTCCGGGCGCGGAAAGCCTTTGGGAACACCGCCGATCAGAACGATGGCCAGGTTTTCCAAAAGAAAAGAGGCGCCGATGGCCGAAATGAGCAAAGAGATGCGGGGGGCATCCCGCAGTGGCTTGTAGGCCACACGGTCAAGCAAGACGCCGAAAAGGCCCGTCAGGACCATGACCAACGGGAAGCTGATCTGCCAGGGAAGGCTCAAAAGCGTCACGGCGTAAATGGCCGCATAGGCCGCCACCATGAGAAGATCCCCGTGGGCGAAATTGATCAGCCGAAGAATCCCATAGACCATGGTGTAGCCGATGGCCACCAGAGCGTAGAGGCTCCCCAGGGAGATGCCGTTGATAATTTGCTGCATGAAAATGGTTGCCGTCACGGGTTGTCCTTTAACGGTTCCAAGAGGGCGTGACGCAAAAAAGAGCAGGGCGTTCGACTCCGACCCTGCTCCTCCGTGGGTTACGGGTTGACACGAAAACCTTGAGGCATGCCGCCTCGCCGGTGCCGCCGCGGGCCCCCGGCCTCTGCCCCGCGGGGGGCAGAGGGGGTCCTTCGGCGACTTACGGGTTCACGGTTGTTACGTAGACGAACTTGCCGTCCTTAACCTTGTTGATGACCATGCTTTTTACGGGGTTGCCGCTGTCCTGCATGGTGATCATGCCGGAAACGCCGGGGAAGCCTTTAATGGCCACCATGGCTTCGCGAACCTTGGTGCCGTCCGTGGATCCCGCCTTTTCGATGGCTTCGATGAGCAGGAAGTAGGCGTCGGCGGCGAGAGCGCCAAAGGCGTCGGCTTCCTTGTTCTTCTTCGCTTCAAACCGCTTGATGTATTCCTTGGCCAGATCGGTGGAGGCGGCTTCCTTGTGGAAATGGCCGGTAAAGTACATGCCTTCCACCGCTTTGCCGCCGATCTTGATGAGTTCGTCGGCCTGGGCGCCGTCACCCGTGAGAATGGGCACGTTGATACCCAGATCTCGAGCTTGTTTGGCCATCAGAGCATCTTCCGTATAGTAGTTGGGCGCGTAGATGATGTCAGGTTTGGCCGCCTGCACGGACGAAAGCTGCGCCGAAAAGTCCTGGTCGCCGGTCTGAATGTACGTGGTGGAAACAACCTTGCCGCCCAGCTTCACAAATTCCTTGACGAAGAAATTGGCGAGACCGACGCAGTAGTCCTGCGCAATGTCGATGATGACGGCGGCGGTTTTGGCCTTGAGTTCATTGACCGCAAACCGGGCCGCCACTTCCCCCTGGAACGGGTCGATAAAGCAGGCGCGGAAGGCGAACTGCTTGCCCTGGGTCACCAGCGGGTTCGTCGCCGTGGGGCTGACGGAGACGATCTTGGCTGCTTCCGAAATGGGATTGCCGGCCATGGAGTTCCCGCTGATGGCTTCCCCGATGATGCCCGCCACCTTCTCCTTTTCCACCAGACGGCTCACGGCATTGGCCGCCTCAATCTTGTCGCTCTTGGTGTCCACCAGCACCAGTTCGATCTTCTTGCCCAAAACGGTGGGCTTGATCTCATTGGCGATCTGAATGCCGTCCCATTCCATCTGGCCGTAGGCGGCTACCGCCCCGGTCATGGGCAGATAGGCCCCGATCTTGATGGTGTCCTCTGCAGCCGCGGGACCCGCCACCGCCAACGCCGCCCAGCACAGCCCCGCCAAAAGAACCGTCCACCTTCTGCGTCCCATAAGACCCTCCTTTGCCTGCGTCTTTACTGATTCCCAAACGCCCACACAACGCCCAACATCTCAAGATTATTCACTGAAACACGCCCTTTGCTCTCTACTTGACTCTCTCTTCCCTGTCAACCCCAAAACCCGCGCCTCCTCTAAATCTTTCTTGACCCGACCCAAAGATTTTTGCTAAAAGCAAACTCGTTTCACAAAAAGACCGTTCGGACACGCGCGACGGCACTTCCTGCGCACCTTCTGCGGCGCCACGGGATCCAGCGACCCTTTACCCCTTCAGGCCTCCTCCCATTCTTCGGTGCCTCCCGGTTCCCCTTCCTGTGCTTTTTTCCGATCGGTCTGGAAAGCCCTCGTCTCCACTTCATCCCACCCGAGGCCGGTCCGAAGTGTTCGGGCCCGAAGAACGGTTCGCCAACCCAGAGGAGGTATCTGCATGGACCAAGGTAAATCGTACCAGCAGCGCATGAAGGAGTTGTTCAACGTGGAAAACTTATTTGGAAAGCGCATGCCCCTGGAGGGGGTTCGGGTCCTAGAGGTCTGTTACGTGGTTTTGGGCCCGGCGTGTTGTGACTACTTGGCGGAGTTCGGCGCCGAGGTCATCAAGTTCGAAGGGCAAAAGGGCGACCAGATGCGTTTTGTCTCGCCCTATGCCTTCTTCTGGAAGAACATGTCGCCGGGGCTGGAAATCGAAAACCACAACAAGTACTGGGTGGGAATGCACTTGGGCCATCCCAAGGCCAAGGAACTTTTCTTGGAACTGGTGAAAAAGGCCGACGTGGTGGCGGACAACCTGACTCCCGGCCGCATGGCGGAATGGGGGTTGAGCTATAAAGAACTTCGGGAAGTGAACCCCCGCATCATTCAGCTCCATGTGTCGGGCTATGGAAGCTGGGGGCCCTGGACCGGCCGCACGAGCTACGACGCCGTGGCCCAGAGCATGGGCGCCCTTTCTCCCATCACCGGCTTTGAAGGTCGAGGTCCCATTAAATCGGGGGTGTGGATCGCCGACTGGATCACAGCCTTGATGTGCGCCGTGGCCATCATGGCCGCCCTTAATTATCGGGAACGCACCGGGGAAGGCCAATTCATCGATTACATGCAGGTGGAAAATGTCATCCGCTTCTTGGATTGGACGTGGCTATACGCGTATCTAACGGGAAAAGACCGGCCCCGTTCCGGAAACCGAGACTTGGCCATATGCCCGTCCGATCTTTTTGACTGTTCCGACGGCTGGATCGCCTTGGCGGCCTTTGACGACGCTTCTTTCCAAGGCTTGTGCCAAGCCATGGGAAAGCCGGAACTTTACCAGCGCTTTGCCGACCCCCTGGAACGGCTCAAAGACGAAAACGCTCGGGAACTTTTGAAGATCATCGATGCCTGGACCCGCACCAAGAAGGTGGAAGAGGTGGAAGCTTTGGGCAATCAGTACGGCTTTGCCGCCTCGCGGGTCATCACGGCCAAAGACGCCTATCATCGGCCCCATTTCCGTCAAAGGGGCGCCGTCCAAGAATACGAAGACGCGTTGTACGGTCCCATGGTCCAGCAGGTGTACCCGCCGCGCATGAGTGAGACACCGAGCCGACTCCTGTGGGGATGCCGCCCTCTGGGGTTCGACAACGAATACGTGCTCACCAAGCTTTTGGGCCTGCCGCACGAAGAAGTGGAAAGATTAAAGGCGGAAAAGGTCATCTTCCAATGGAATCCGGCCGTGCCGTCCCACTGTCCACCCCCCGACTGGGACGGCAAGAGCGGGTTGAAACTGGCCTAATGGATCACACGATCACCTTTTCGGTTTGGGAGGACGAGCATGACGGACAAAAAATTGGGACCTTCGGTCTATGACGATATGTTCGACGATGAAGCTCTGGAGGCCATGCTCAAGGAAGATAAGACCATCGTCGGGCTGGCCATCAACGAAGGCTATGCCAAATGGGCCTACGCGGAAACCAATCCCAAGGACAGCTTTCGAAAGCCGGAAGCCCTGGACGACATGGTGGTGTTGGATGTGAGCTACGCCAACTTCGGCGCCTTGTACGCGTCGTCCATCCTTGCCGAGTTCGGCGCGGAAGTGATCCGCATCGAGCCGCCGGCGGGGGATTTGGCCCGCAAAATGACCCCCTACGGCATCATGATCAAGGACACCGGTCTGGCCTACATGACGGAGGCGCGGAACAAGTTTCATATCACGCTCAACCTGGAAACGGCGGAAGGCCAAGCCATGTTCCGCACCTTGGCGTCCCGGGCCGATGTGGTCATCGAAGCCTTCAAGCCGGGCTACATGGATAAACTCGGTATCGGCTACGAACAACTGAAGGCCCTGAACCCGGGTCTGATCTACTGCGCACTGCACAGCTACGGTCAGTTCGGCGACGATTCGGAAAAATACAGCAACCAGCCGGACTACGACATTGTGGCCCAGGCCCGGGGTGTTGTCATGTCCATTACCGGCGAGCCGGATCTGGACCCGGAAGTGCCGCCCGAATATAAAAGGCCCTTGAAACACGGGAACTGGATGGGCTGGTACGTGGGCGGTGCCTGGGCGGCCTTCGGCATTCAGACGGCCATGCTGGTTAAGCGCCGCACAGGCCGAGGACAATTCGTGGATTGCTCCCCGCCGGAAGGGCTCATGGCCATTTCCAACTACGTCATGCAGTATTACCACATGTCCGGAAACGAAATGCCCAGGGCGGGCAACTATGACTATGCGGTCTTTCCGTACACCTATGTGAAGTGCAAGGACGGCTACACCTTCATGTCGGGTTTTACGGATCCCAACTGGGCCGCTCTGTGCGAGATCATGAATCGGCCCGATTTGCAGAAAACGTTTCCCACCATCAAGGAACGGCTCACGCCGGAAAACCAGCCCAAGATCCAGCACGAAATCGAAAAGTTTACGGAAAACTACACCTCGGAAGAAATTCTGCAGATGCTCACGGAGTACAGCCGCCGACCCGACAAAAAAGGCACCGTGGTGACGGGCCGCTTGGAAACACCCACGGAGGTCCTCACGCGGGACCACTGGCGCGTGCGGGAAAGCTTCGTCAAACGCACAGACCCTTACTACGGCGAAGTGCTTATTCAGAATTCGTCGTTTAAAGCCATGAGCCGAACCCCTGGGCGCATCAAATGGGTATGCCGGCCCGTGGGAGGGGACAATGAGTTTATTTACCAGAAATATCTCGGCGTGGGCAAAAGTCGGTTACAGCAATTGAAAGAAAAGGGCGTGGTGTAAAGAAACGTGGGTTGGGGTGGGTTTTTGTTGGGATTCGCTGCGCTCACCCCAACCTCCATTGAGACGCTGGACATTTCGGCAGCTTTGAAGGGCAGGGAAAAAGAACAAGACCTCTTCCCCCGAAAAGGTGGGCGGCAGTAGACTCCGCACCTTTGCCGCCCACCCAAAACGTCTCCTTTTCCTCCGCGCCCACTCTTCCCTAAGCTAAAACTTCATGTTGACGACCGATGTGGAAATTGCTGAGGCCAGTGCAGGATGAGACCCTGGCCTCCCTTGAGGTGCTTCCACCAAGAGGTGAAGGGCTTGCACGAGCCCAGGAGCGTGTCTGAGAATAAAACTTGTAGGAGCGGCTTTAGCCGCGACTCCGCACCAGACTTAAACCAATTTCCATGAAGACCTGTTAAGAACATCCTCGGACAAGTTCAGCTGTTCCCCAGAGAGGTCATCTCCGCGACCAACAAAGCCCCTCTTCCTTCGATTCTTCGCGAATGAGCATGCGGGCTGTCGCCGTGTTGAGGCAGCACAAACGCTCATCCGCGAAAAGGGGCGGCCTTGCCGCAAGTGTCAGGTAACCTTTGGCCCCAGCTGATGAAGTGCTCGTTCCAGTCGGTCGAAGCCTTCCCGCAGCTCGTCCATGGACAGGGCGAAGGACAGCCGAATGCATCGGTCTTCCCCGAAGGATTCTCCGGGAACCACCGCCAGGTGCACCTCTTCCATGAGGTAATCGGCCAGGGCGGACGAGCCGTCGATGGTCCGCCCTCCCACTTTCGCCCCGTAGTAGGCACTCACGTTGGGAAAAACGTAAAAAGCGCCGTCCGGCACAGGACAACTCACCCCTGGCAGCCGCGCCAGCCGGTCCATCACATAGGCTCTGCGTTCGGCAAACACCCGCACCATTTTTCGGCAGGTTTCTTGTTCGCCTTTGAGCGCCGCCACAGCCGCCCACTGGGCCACGGACGACGGATTGCTCGTCGATTGGCTCTGAATTTTCCCCGCGGCTTTGATCACATCCCGATGCCCCACAAGATAGCCGATGCGCCAGCCCGTCATGGCGTAGGTCTTACTCACCCCGTTGACGATGAAGGTGCGATCCTTCAGCCGGTGTTCCACCATGGCCATATTGGCCCAGGACAGATCGTCGAAGAGGATTCGGTAATAAATATCGTCGGAAACGATCATCACGTCATCGTGCTCCAAAAGCACCTCAGCCAGGGCTCGAAGCTCCTCCGGGCGATAATGGGTTCCCGTGGGGTTGGACGGGCTGTTGAGGATGAGCATTCGGGTCTGCGGAGTGATGGCGCGCCGAAGATCCTCGGGACTCATTTTGAAGCCGCGCGCCTCGGCACACGGCACAAACACGGGCTCGGCGCCGGCCAGGCGCACCATGTCCGGGTAGGAGACCCAGTAAGGGCTGGGAATGATCACGGCGTCTCCGGGATCCAAGACCGCCTGAAAGAGGTTGTAGAGACAGTGTTTGCCACCGCACGAAACGAGCACCTCATCGGGCTCATAGGCCAGGCCGTAGTCCGCCTCCACCGTGCGAAGGATGGCCTCCTTCAGTTCGGGAATACCCTGCACCGGCGTGTAGCGCGTCTGCCCACGCAGAACGGCCTGTATGGCCATCTGGCCGATATGGTGGGGGGTGTCGAAATCCGGTTCCCCGACCCCGAAACTGATGACCCGTACGCCTTGACTGCGTAAAAGCCTGGCCTTGGCATTGATGGCCAGGGTGGCCGAAGGTTTCACCTGGCTGACTCGTTGTGAAAGTTTCATGTTTCTTCCCCTATGTGTCCAACGCTCTGGTGTTCTCCCCTCCCGTAAAAGACGCACACGAGATACAATCCATGAGCCGGGGCCGTGATGCCTGCCCGCGATCGATCCCGACTTTCCAAAACGGCCGCCAGATCCTGAGGGGTCATGGCCCCGCGACCCGCCTGGACCAGCGTGCCCACAAGATTCCGAACCATATGCCGCAAAAACCCCGTCGCGTGAAAGCGGAAATACACGTGCTCTGGGTCCGGGCGCCACGCCTGGGCGTCCATCATGACGCGCACCGTGTTGGTCACCGACGATCCGGAGGCCATAAAGGCGCTGAAATCGTGTTCGCCCAAAAGCACCGGAAGGCAAGCTCGAATGCGGTCCAGATCTAGCGGCTTGGGTATATGCCAGGCGTAAAGCCGTTCCAGAGCCGAAGGGAGGGGGCGGTTGAGGATGCGGTACTCGTAGATCTTGCTCACCGCCGAATACGAGGCATGGAAGGAATCGGGCACTTCCTCCGCATGGCGGACCACGATGTCTGGCGGCAGAAGACCGTTGAGGCCCCTTTGAAAATCCTGGGGGCTCAGGCGGGTTTTCGCATAAAAATTGATCACCTGCCCCAGGGCATGCACGCCCGCGTCGGTCCGTCCGGACGCCCGCACGGTAACGGAGCGTCCCAGCATAATGCCCAGCTTGGATTCCACCACTTCCTGAAGGGTGAGCACCCCTTTTTGGCGTTGCCAGCCGTGATAGTTGGACCCGTCGTATTCCAGGACGAGCTTAAAATTCCTTTTCGCCTGCAGATCCAGCGAGGCGCGGAAAGGCCTTGCCGCTTTCTGGAAGGAGTCCGAGGGGTGTTCTTCCGAAAAGGCGTTCACGGCTGCCACGGTGCGGCTTCCAGCCCGCAATCTTCGGGAAAACCGAGCATAAGGTTCATGTTGCACACGGCTTGGCCTGAAGCGCCGCGGGTCAGGTTGTCGATGACAGAAATCACGATCACCCGGCCTGTGCGCGGGTCTGTCTTCCAGGCGATATCGCAGTAGTTGCTGCCGCGCACCTGGAGGGTCGTGGGGAATTGTCCCGAAGGGCACAGGCGAACGAATCGGGCCGACGCATAGAAACTTCGAAAGGCGTCCGCCACTTTGGCGGCATCCACGCCGGGTTCCAGCTGCGCGTACACGGTGCTCAAAATGCCGCGGCTCATGGGCACCAGATGCGGCGTAAACGTGATGCGCACGGGTCTTCCCGCAAGGCGGCTCAATTCCTGTTCCACTTCAGGTGTGTGCCGATGTTCGGCGACCTTGTAGGCGCGAAAGCCGTCGTTGACTTCGCAGTAGTGGGTCGTGAGGGCCAAACCTCGGCCGGCTCCGGTCACGCCCGATTTGGAATCGGCCAGGATCGTTTCCGGCACAATGAGCTTTTCTTTCACGAGCGGGGCGCAGGCCAGAATAATGCTTGTGGGGTAGCATCCCGGATTGCCTACAAGGCGAGCCGTGACGATCCGATCCCGATACAGTTCCGGAAGGCCGTAAACGGCCTCGTCCAGCAAATGGGGTGCCGTGTGCTTCTGATACCACGCTTCATAGACGGCGGCGTCCCGGAATCGAAAATCGGCGCTGAGATCCACCACCTTGACGCCACGGTCCAAAAGAGACGGAATGATCTCCATGGCCGCCTGGTGGGGCAGGGCGGTAAAGACGAATTGGGCGTTTCGCGTCAGGACGTCCGGGTCCGTATCGTCGAAGCGCAGATCGCCGTGGCCGCGCAGAGCCGGATACACATCGGCGAGGGCTTCGCCCTGGTTGGCGCGGGAGGTGATGGTGGTGACGCGCACCCGCGGATGGCCGCTCAAAAGCCTTAGGAGTTCAAAACCCGTATACCCGGACGCTCCGGCGATGGACACATGCACCATGGCAGTCTTCCTTTCGGCGGCATCCCCCGAACAAACTTCAGGGGCCCGCGCCGTCGGCGAGAGCCCCTGAAAGGTTTCCATTCCGGTGTGAAAAAGGTCGGCCGTGGGGTGATGTCCCGGGAGCTTGACCCTGCGGCCGGCCCGGTGATCGCCGATGACCGCAGCGCTCCCACGGCGCATCCTTTCCCGAATGAGCGCCTAGCGTTTGGAGTACTGGAACCGAGCTCGTGCGCCGCGCTGCCCGTATTTTTTCCGTTCCTTCACGCGGGAGTCCCGAGTGATGAATCCGGCGCGCTTGAGCACCTGGCGGAATTCGGGGTTGAATTCCATGAGGGCCTTGGAAATGCCGTGTTTGATGGCCCCCGCTTGGCCGCTCAGCCCCCCGCCGCTCACGTTGACAAACACGTCCAACTTGCCGAAAGTGCCCGTGAGCATGAGCGGCTGATGGATGAGCATCTTGCTCGTTTCTCGAACGATGTATTCATCGATGGGCTTATTGTTGATGATCACGCGACCCGTGCCGGGCTTGAGCCAGACCCGCGCGACCGCCGATTTGCGTTTTCCCGTGGCATAGAAGCTTTGTTCGGCCATGTTACGACTCCTTTACCGACGCCCGGCTGCCAAGCTGCACGGGGGTGGGCTGCTGGGCTTCATGGGGATGCTCGGCCCCTCTGTAGACTTTGAGTTTCTTCAGGAGCTTGCGGCCCAGGCGATTTTTGGGAAGCATGCCGCGCACGGCGAACTGAATGAGCCGCTCGGGGTGTTCCTGATTGAGTTTTTTCGCCGTGGTGACCTTGAGCCCTCCGGGATAGCCGGAGTGGCGATAGTATTTTTTCTGGTCCCACTTGCGGCCGGTCAGGCGAACCTTTTCGGCATTGATGACCACGACGAAATCGCCCGTATCCACATGGGGGGAAAAGGTGGGCAAGTGTTTGCCGCGAAGCCTCACGGCGATTTCGCTGGCCAGTCGGCCGAGAACCTGGCCTTCGGCGTCCACCACGATCCACTTTCTTCCGTTGGCATCAAACTTGGCACTGGTCGTTTTCATGCGAATATCTCCATTAAACCGCCACTGGTGTCCGACTCGAAGCTCAGTCCTATAGGCAATCCCCCTCGCCTTGTCAAGCAAAAGTTCCAAGAAATCACCCGCCGTCGTCGTGACCACCTCGTCGGTTGTCGTCATGGCTCCTCCTCGGCGGTTGGGGTGAGCGCAGCGAACCCCAATACGCCCGCCCTTTTCCCACCATCGAAAAAATCTTCAAAATGCCCTTGACATTCCCGCCTGCGCTCCTCTATAAGGGTTCACCTGCTAAAAATACGCAGGGCGTGATGGTCCAAACGCAAGGACGGACAATGGGCATTCAAGGAACGGTTCGGCGCTTTTACTTTTATTACGGGTGGTATTACGGCCCCGAAGGGGTCGGCCGACCACCGCGCTGAGCCGTCCGCCGTTCCCGGACGCCGGCACCGAGGCCGTGGGCTGACCCCAAAGCCCACGGCCTTTTTTATGGACCTTGCCAGGCCGTGGGCATCAGCTCACGGCCTTTTGTGTTTTTGAAGGTTCGGCACAACCGTGCCGACATCCAAAAAAAGAGGAAAACGGGCGCGTTTTCCTCATACTCACGGCAAGGAGGAGGACTGGCCATGATTGTTGTCATGAAACCCGAACACACAGAAGAAGATCTTCGGCACCTGGTCTCCCGCGTGGAAAAGATGGGGCTGCGCACCCATTTGTCCCGGGGCGAACGCCGCACCATCGTGGGGATCATCGGCGAAAGGGACCTGATCCAGGAGATTCCTTTTGCCAGCTTTCCGGGCGTGGAAGCGGCGCATCCCATCTTGCAACCCTACAAACTTGTCAGCCGGGAATTCAAAGAAGAAAACACGACCATTCCCATCGGCGCCCAGGTGGAACTGGGCGGTCGCGCCATTCCCATCATCGCTGGCCCGTGCGCCGTGGAAGGACGCGAGGTTCTTGATGAAATCGCTGACGCTCTGCACGCTCTAGGCATTCCCATGCTGCGCGGCGGCGCCTTCAAACCCCGCACCTCTCCGTACAGCTTTCAAGGGCTTGGAGAACTGGCCCTGAAATTCATGAGCGATGTGCGCAGCCGCACAGGAATGCCCGTGGTGACCGAAGTCATGGACGCCCGAGACCTCCTTCTGGTCTACAAATATGCCGATGTGCTTCAAATCGGCACGCGCAACATGCAAAATTTCAAACTCTTGACCGAAGTGGGGCAGGTGGACAAGCCGGTGATCCTCAAGCGCGGCATGTCGGCCACCATCAAAGAATTCCTCATGTCGGCCGAATACATCGTGAGCCACGGCAACGAGAAGGTAATTTTGTGTGAACGCGGCATCCGCACCTTTGAGACGGAAACGCGAAATACGCTGGACCTGAGCGCCGTGCCTCTACTGAAAAAACTTACCCATTTGCCGGTCATCGTGGATCCCAGCCACGCCCTGGGACGAACGGACCTCATTCCCGCCATGGCCTGCGCGGCTGTGGCCGCGGGCGCCGACGGCCTCATGCTGGAAGTCCATGTGCGGCCCCACGAAGCCCTCAGTGACGGATCCCAGTCCCTGACGCCCGAAGCCATGGCGCAGCTCCTGGATCGGCTCGAACCCGTGGCCAACGCCGTGGGTCGAACCATTCTTCGAACCCATCAAAAAGGGCGGGACGATGCGGCCAGGACGGCGGCCAGCGCCTCGTAAAGGGGGCGCTCTGAGAAGCCGTGAGACCGAAAGGCGCGAGAAACGAGGGCGTACGGAGGGACCATGACGGACAGTGTGTCGGATTTTCGTCGCTGGCAGGACAAACCCCGCATCGGAATCATCGGCGGTCGGGGAGCCATGGGCCGGCTCTTTCACCGGTTCTTTGAAGCCTATGGCTTCCCGGTCGCCGTCTCCGATGTGGGCACGGCGCTCACCAACGAAGACGTCATTGATGGCTCGGATCTCGTCCTCGTCAGTGTGCCGCTTCACAAGGCTTTTCACATCTTGGAAAGCCTGGCCCCGCGGTTTCGACCGGGTCAGTTGGTGGCGGACATTTGTTCCCTCAAAGTGCCGCCCCTGAAAGCCATGGAAGGATCCGCCGCATGGTACGTGGGGCTTCATCCCATGTATGGGCCTTATGTCAAGGATTTCGTCGGCCAAACCATGATCGTCTGCCCCGGGCGGGTGGCCGACGCCCCCCGGGAATGGCTCATGGAACTGCTTCGCTGCGCCGGCCTTAAGCTTCATGTGTGTTCGGCCCACGATCACGACCGCATGATGACCGTCATCCAACTTATCCCTCACGTAACGACGGTGGTCTTGGGCCATTGCCTTCGGGACCTGGGGATCGACGCCGCGGAAAGCCTGCGCTACACGAGCCCCATCTATCGGTTGGAACTGGACCTCATCGGAAGGCTGTTCGCCCAGGATCCAGCCCTCTATGCGGCCATCGCCATGGAAAACCCTTACAAGAACGAGGCCCTCGGGGTGCTTCGCCGCGTGTTTTTTGAAACGGCCGAAGCCGTGGAACACGGCCGGTGGGAAGAATTCCTGGCGGCCTTTGAAAAGACCCGGACCCATTTCGGAAACTTCTGCCTGCAAGCGCTGGAAGAGACAAACCGGCTTCTGACATGGCACCACAACGCCAATAACCACGGGCAGCATTCTTCAGACGCCCGGTGTGAAAACAGCCACGAGAAAGGAGCGCCCCGTGAAGAGGCCTCGTGGGCTTCGGCGTGCTCTGGGCATGCGGACGCGTCGGCCTTCGGCACCGTTGTGGCAGGGGATAGGGCTGTGAGCGTTTCAAAATTCCTGTCCTCTGACGGCGCGGGCACCAACCTTCATGAGGCGCCCTCGTGGAATGCGGCAACGACCTTTCCCGTGACGGTGGAGCCCCATGGGGCCCGATCCCTTGCCGCCTGGTTGCAGAAACACGTGCCGGATCGCCGCCCATATCTCTTTGTGGACCGCACGGTGGCGTCCCTCTGGGGAGACTCCATGGACCGCCGCCGGTTTTTGGAAGCCTGGATCGAATGGGACGCCCGTGAAGACAAAAAGCGCCTCGCCACGGTGGAAGAGCTCGCCCGAATGGCCTTGCAGCACGGTGCGGACCGCGGCAGCGTCTTTGTCGCCGTAGGAGGCGGAGTCACGGGGGATGTGATCGGGTTTCTCGCATCCATCTTTATGCGGGGGGTTCCCGTGGTCCAGGTGCCCACCACACTGCTGGCCCAGGTGGACAGCTGCCTCGGCGGCAAAACGGGCGTGGATCTCGAGGAAGGAAAAAACCTCATCGGCACGTTCCATCACCCGCAGGCCGTCTTGGTCGATCCCGTTTTTCTTGAGACCCTGCCCGATACGGAATGGCAAAACGGCATGGCTGAAGTCATCAAATACGCCCTGCTGGACGATGGCGGCCTCATGGAAACCCTGGAAGCCCATGCCGATGCCTGCGGCCCGAAGGGAGTCTCTTACCCTTTGCCGCTTTCCCTGACCAGACGTCTCGTGTCGCAAAGCCTCGCCTTGAAAACCCGTTACGTGGCGGCCGACGAAAGGGACTTTGGGCTGCGCCAGCTCCTGAACCTGGGGCACACCACAGGCCACGGCCTGGAAGCCCTGAGCGGCTATACGCTTGCCCACGGCCATGCCGTGGCCCTCGGCACGCGGGTGGCCGTTCGCCTAGGGATTCTTTTGGGGCTGACGGATGCGGACTTGGCGGCGAGACTGGATCGGCTTCTGCAGGCCTATCATCTGCCGCTGACGACGCCCCTCGCGGTCGATGCGGAAGCCCTGCTTCGCCACATCCGCCACGACAAGAAAAAGGGCGCTTCAGGCCTTGTATGGATCGTCCCGCGGCAGATCGGCTGCGTGGAAAGGCGCCTCGACGTCTCGGATCCCGTCATCCGTCAAGCCTTTCAAGTCCTTCTTGAAGAAGCTCAAAGCGGATAAAGGGGATCACGGTTTGGGATCACCCTCCAGCCCCGTTGGCCTGTAGGAAGGAAGCCAGGGTGGCGGCATCGTCCACGTTGTGGATGGTCACTTTCCGGTCGATCCGCCGCATGAGGCCTCGAAGGACTTTTTTCGGTCCCACTTCCACAAAGTGGTCGTAGCCGTTGGCCAGAAACCATTCCATGGATTGCTTCCAGAGGACGGCGCCGCAGATTTGTCGAACGAGCTTTTCCGGAGCTTCGGCGGCGTTCTTCAGGGGCGTGGCGTCCACGTTGTTGACGATGGGAATCTTGGGGTCAGAAAAGGCTGCGGCCCGCACGTGGGGTTCGAATTTCTGTCGGGCCGATTCCATGCACCGGCTGTGCCAGGGGCCGCTCACATTGAGCTTGACGCATTTTTTGGCCCCTTCGGCGGCGCTGGCTTCCAGAGCTTTATCCACGGCGTTCAAGGGTCCCGTGATGATGACCTGGTCCGGGCTGTTGATGTTAGCAATTTCCACATCGCAGAGCCGGCAGAGGTTCTGAAGCTTCTCTTCGGGCATGTCCATGACGGCGGCCATGGCACCGGGCGTTTCCAGGGAAGCTTCGTGCATGTAGAGCCCGCGCCATCGAACGAGTTTCAGGGTGTCTTCCAGCGAGAGAACCC
>Ga0209162_1001256_pt1 | contig 25560 bp, 17 predicted proteins | sample YNPNPMetaG_FD_187121 | JGI IMG/M metagenome (GOLD analysis project Ga0209162, IMG submission 187121) | Anoxygenic and chlorotrophic microbial mat microbial communities from Yellowstone National Park, USA - YNP NP MetaG (SPAdes) (version 2) ...
GCAGCAACTGGAAGGGCTCGAGGTGCTCGCCCATCCGGCCGTGCTCGCCGTTGCGGCGCTGGCCTACGTGGCGGAGTTCATCAGCGACAAGATCCCCTGGTTTGACAGCTTGTGGGATGCGATCCATACCTTCATCCGCCCCGTGGGCGCGGCGGTGCTCAGCGCGACCGCGTTCGCTTCGCTCGACCCCGCCGCGCGCGTCTCGCTCACGCTGCTGGCCGGCGGCGCGGCGCTGTCGGCGCACACATCCAAGGCAGCGTTGCGTTTCGCCGTCAACCACAGCCCGGAGCCTTTTTCCAACTGGCTGTTGAGCCTTGCCGGGGATTTCGCCGCGCCCGCGCTGCTTTGGCTCACATTCACCCACCCGTTGCTTGTGCTTGTGCTCGTGCTGCTGTTCCTTGCCGCATTCCTCTGGCTGGCTCATGCCATCGTGCGGCTGATGCGCCGCGGCCTTGCCGAGCTGCGGGCCCGCTGGCGCCGCGCTCCCTCCGGGTCCTGACTATCTCGCGGCGAGGCACTCTTCGTACAGGGCGCCCCAGCGTTCCACCATTCTTTCCAGCGAGAATTCGCGCTCGCACCGCGCGCGGTGCCGCGCGCCGGCCGCCTGCCGCAAGGACGGGTTCGACGCCCACTCGCGCAGCGCGCGCACATAGCCATCGAAGTCCCCGCGGGGGACAATGGCGGGCAGGTCCGGCGAAGCGAGCATCGCCGCCGAATCGCCCGCGTCCGTGCACAGGGCCGCGAGCCCGGTGGCCATCGCCTCCAGCAGCACCAGCGGCATCTGCTCGGTGAGCGAACTCATCACGAACAGATCGAACATGCGGTACCAGGGCGCCGGGTCGACCTCGCCGGCAAACAGCACGCGCTCGCCGAGGCCCAGCTCGCGCGCGAGGTTGCGCAGCGGCGCTTCTTCCGGGCCCGTCCCGCAGATCACCAGGCGGCTGGAGGGAATCTGCGCGGCGGCGAAGGCGCGCAGCAGAAAGGCGAGGTTCTTTTCCGGCCGGAGATGGCCCACCGTGCCGGCCACGAAGTCCTGCGCCCCGATGCCCAGCTCCGCGCGGAGCACATCATTGCGCCCGGGGAAGAAGACCGACGTGTCCACGCCGTTGGGGATCCGCACCACCTTGCGCCGCGGCAGGCGGTAGAGGCCGAGCGCAATCCGTTCGAGCGTTTCCGACGGAACCACGACCCTTCGCGCAAACGGCAGCACCAGCCGCCGCGCCCACACGCGTCTCGCCTTGGGGCCTGCGGCCTCGTCGGCGCCGAAGCCGTCCTCGGTGTGCAGCAGCGGCGCGCGCGCCAGCACGGCGCCGGCGGCCGCCTCGATCGCGCCCCAGTTGTACGTTTGCACGAGCGCGGGCCGCAGCCGCCGGATCAGCCGCGCGAAAGCAGCCGCCGAGGCCGGTCGCGGCACCTGCACCGCGCGCCATGAAACGTCGGCGTCAAACCGGCGCGTGATGGAGAGCTCGCCCGAAAGCGGGGCGAGCCAGTGCTCGTAGCGCCGGCCGAAGGCATTGGCCAGCCGTGCCAGCCGCACCTCGGCGCCGCCCGTGCCGAAGCCCCAGGAGACGTGGAGAATTGCCGGCGCGGGCCGTCCGCAAGGCGATTCGGGCGATCCCACGCCGCACATTGTCTCACGGCGGGAGCGCCCGCACGGTGCTGCGGAAGGCAACAGGAATCCCGCGACCCGGATCAAGGAGAAGCCTGAAGGCGCCGCCAGCCTGTCACACTGCCTGAACAGGACCGCCGCGCCGTTTCCGACGCACGCCGCGCCTGATGGAGGCACGCGACCGGGAAGATTCGCTCGCCTCGCGCTTCCGCCGCTGCACCTGCTTTGTGAAGCGGTCGTGCCCGGACAAGAGACCTCCGCAACACGGCGCGCGCGCCAGGCCCCGGCCGGGGGCGCCTACACTACAGAAGATGGACGCATTGGCGGCGCTGGCGCGGCTGGGAAGGCGTTTTCGCCGCCGGCGCATGCGCCTGCTGGCGGAGCTGTTCGGGATCCGCCCGGAGTGGCTGGTGCTGGACGTGGGCGGCACGCCGGCCATCTGGGAGCATTGTCCGGTGCGGCCGCGGCTGGTGCTGCTGAACACGCCGCGGGCCCGCGAGCCGGTTCCGCCGGGCATCCTCTATGTGGATGGCGACGGCACGGCCCTGCCCTTCGCCGACCAGAGCTTTGATCTGGTCTTCAGCAACTCGGTCATCGAGCACCTCGGTTCGCGCGAGGCGATGGAGCGGTTCGCGTCCGAGGTTCGCCGCACGGGCAGGCGCTACTTCGTGCAGACGCCGGATGCGCGCTTTCCGGTCGAGCCGCACCTGTACACGCCGTTCCTGCACTGGCTGCCGCGCGGCTGGCGGCGCGCGCTGGCCCCGCGCATCTCGCTGTGGGCGCTGGCGGCGCGCGTGACGCCGGATGAGCGCGAATTCTTTCTGCGCCACTGCGCGGAGGAGGTGGAGCTGCTGGACGCCGCGCGCATGCAGGAGCTGTTTCCCGACGCGCGCATCCTGCGGGAGCGGTTTCTCGGCCTGCCGAAATCGCTCATCGCCGTGCGCGGCGCCGGCGAGGCGGGCGGGACGGGGCAGCGGGCGCGATAATGGGAATGCTGCGGGGCGAGAGGGCGGCCATGGATTTCATCGAGCAGCTGAAGTCGTCGGTCGACATCGTCCGCGTGGTCGGCGAATATGTCCGCCTGAAACGCGCCGGGGCCGGGCCGCGCTACACCGGCCTGTGCCCGTTCCACCACGAGAAGACGCCCTCCTTCAGCGTGCACTCGACGCACCAGTTCTACAAGTGCTTCGGCTGCGGCGCCGGCGGCGACGTGATCAAGTTCGTGATGGAGATCGAGCGGCTCACCTTCTGGGAGGCCGTCGAGCTGCTGGCCGAGCGCAACGGCATCCCGCTTCCCCGGCAAAGCGAGCACGCCGACGAGGAGACGCGCCGGCGCGCCGCGCTGTACGAGATGCACGAGCTGGCGGGCCGGCTGTTCCGCGAGCTGCTGGACTCGGCCGCGGGCCGCGAGGCGCGCCAGTATCTGGAACGGCGCGGCGTCTCCCGCGCGGTGGCCGAAGAGTTCGGCCTCGGCCTGAGCGACCGCGGCGGGCAGATGCTCGTGCGCGCCTTCGAGCGGGCCGGCTTCGCGCACGACCTGATGGAGCAGAGCGGGCTGGTGCTGCGGCGCAACGACGGCACGGGCTTCTACGACCGCTTCCGCGGCCGGCTGATGTTTCCCATCCATTCGGAGTCCGGCAAGCTGATCGGCTTCGGCGGCCGCGCGCTGGCCGAGGGCGACGAGCCGAAGTATCTGAATTCGCCCGAAACGCCGATATACAGAAAGAGCCAGGTTCTCTACAACCTGAACCGGGCGCGGAAGGCGATCGAGGAGGCGGGCCGGGCTGTGCTCGTGGAAGGCTACATGGACGCGATCGGCGTCTACGGTGCGGGCGTGCGCCACGTGGTGGCGGTATGCGGGACCTCGCTCACCGCCTTGCAGGTGCGCAGCCTCCGGCGGCACGCGCCGGAGGTGGTGCTGAACTTCGATCCCGACCGCGCCGGCGCGGCCGCGACGGAGAAGCACATCCCCGTGCTGCTCGAGGAAGGCATGCGGGTGCAGGTGCTCGAGTTGCGCGGCGGGCTGGACCCGGACGAATACATTCGCGAGCACGGCGCCGAGGGCTACCTGAAAGCCCTGGACGGTGCGCGCAGCTACTTTCACTGGCTCGCCGACCGCGCGCGGACGCGCTTTGACTTGCGCAAGCCGGAAGGGCGCGTGGCGGCGTTCCAGTTCCTGCTGCCGGCCATCCAGCGGATGCCGGACCGGCTGGACCGGCTCGCCGTGGCCAACGACGTCGCCGAATATCTGCACATGGAGCCGGACATCGTGCTGGACGAGTTCCGCAAGGCGGCCGCCGAGCGCCGGCAGACGGTGAGACGGAAAAGCGAGCCGGTACCCGACCCGAACGAGGTTCTCCTGCTGCACGCCCTCCTGCACGACGGGGAGGCGCGCCGGCAGATCGTGCCGCTGCTCGGCCGCATCAGCGTGCTCGAGCGCTCGGCGTCGCACGCCATTTTTGACACCATCCGCCGGATGGCGGAAGCGGGGGAGCCGGTGAGCTACGGCGCGCTGGAGGCGCGGCTAGGGGAAGCGGAGCGGGAGCGGCTGGCCAGGCTCGTGTTTGCCGACGACACGCTGGCGGAAAGTTATTCGACCGAACTGGCCGTGAGCTGCGTGCGCAAGCTGGCGGCTGCCGAGCAGGAAGCGCAGCGCGCGGCGCTGCGCCGCCGCATCCAGGAGGCCGAGCGGGCCGGGGACGCGGAGACCGCCATGCGGCTGCTGGAGGAATTGGGACGGATGGAGCGCGTCTGAGGGCGCGGGGTTTTCGTCCGTTCCGTGGTGCTAGGATAGGGAAGACGCGGAATCAAGGGGTCGTTCGACGAGGTCACTGTGGCGACGGAGGGACGTTACAGCCGGTTCCAGAAGCTCATCGACATGGGCAAGGAGAAGGGCTACGTCCTCTATGACGACGTGGCCGAACTGGTGCCCGAGGATGTGACGTCAGGTCCCGACCTCGACGATCTGCTGGCGGGGCTGGACGAGGCGGGAGTCGACCTGCTGGAGACGCCGCGCACCGAAGAAAGAAAAGAACCGGACGAAGAAGATTTTTCCGAGGCCGATTACGAAGAGGTTTCCGAAAAAACCAACGATCCGGTGCGCATGTATTTGCGCGAAATGGGCGCGGTGAGCCTGCTGACGCGCGAAGGCGAAATCGAGCTCGCCAAACGGATCGAACACGGCCAGAAGACCGCCGTCCGCGCCCTGTCGCGCTCGCCCTTTGTGATGCGGGAAATTCTCGAGATCGCCCGCGAAGTCCGCGAGGGCAAGCGCAGCCTGCGCGACGTGCTTGCTTCGCCGGAAATCATGACGGCCGACGAGGATCTCGACCGTTTCCAGGCCGAATTCGACGAACAGGTTGAACAGCTGGCGAAAAACCTGAAGAAAATTACCCAGCTCCGGAACAAGCTGACGGCGATGCCGCGCTCGAAGCTGAAACAGTTCCGCGCCACGCGATGGGAGCTGGCGCGCCTCATCGTCTCCATGTCGCGGCAGATCCGCGGCATGCAGCTTTCCTCCGCCATCTACCGCCATCTTGCCGGCAGGCTCCGCGCGGCGCTGGACCAGCTGGCCCCGCTCGAGCGCGATATCGCGCGGTTGCAGCGCGCCATCGAGGAAGCCTCGGCGTCGGGCTCGGCCCAGGTGCGGGAGCTCAAGCGCGAACTGCGCGCCGCCACGCAGAAATTCACCAGCCTCGAACGCTCTTTCGGCGCCAGCTGCACCGAGCTGCGGCGCACGCTCGCCCTGGCCGAAAAGGGCGAGGCGGAGGCCGACGCGGCCAAGAAGCAGCTCATCGAGGCCAACCTTCGCCTCGTGGTTTCCATCGCCAAGCGGTACACCAACCGCGGCATGGCGTTCCTGGACCTCATCCAGGAGGGCAACATCGGCCTGATGAAGGCGGTCGACAAGTTCGACTACCGCCGCGGCTACAAGTTCTCGACCTATGCCACCTGGTGGGTGCGCCAGGCCATCACGCGCGCCATCGCCGACCAGGCGCGCACCATCCGCATCCCCGTGCACATGATCGAAACAATCAACAAGATCGTGCGGACGCAGCGTCTCCTGCAACAGGAGCTCGGCCGGGAGCCGACCACCGAGGAGCTGGCCAAGCGCCTGGATATGTCCGTGGCCAAGGTGCGCAAGGTGCTGCGCGTGGCGCAGGAGCCCATCTCGCTGGAAACGCCCGTTGGCGAGGAGGAAGAATCGCATCTCGGCGATTTCATCGTCGACAAGCGCATGATCTCGCCCTCGGAGGCAGTGATCAACCTGAACCTGCGCGAGCAGACGGCGGAAGTGCTCAAGACGCTGAGCCCGCGCGAGGAAAAGATCATCAAGATGCGGTTCGGCCTTCAGGACGGCAGCGAGCATACGCTCGAAGAGGTGGGCCAGGCGTTCGCCGTCACGCGGGAACGGATCCGCCAGATCGAGGCCAAGGCGCTGCGCAAGCTGCGCCACCCGAGCCGCAGCCACCGCCTCAAGGTGTTCCTCGAGCGCTCGCCGCGGGATTGACCCGCCTTTCCGGATCCGCGCGGCCATCCGCAAGCGGCCCTGTCTGCGCCGAATCGCGCTTTGCCGCGCTCTGCCTCAGGCGAGCTTTTTCAGGCGCTCAAGTCTGCCGGAGCCGGCCTCCCGCCCCTTGCGCCGGGCGCTGATGGAGACGCCAGCGCGCTGCGCGCGCCCGGCCACTGGGCAGGCTTGCCGGGCGGCGCAGGCGCCGTGACGGTGTTCAGACCGATGGCTCCTTCTTCGGCCCGAGCGGGTGGTTCTTGCCGTCGCCCTCGTACGCGGGCCGCGCCGCAGCGCGGCGCGTGCGCTTGCGCGCGGCGGCGTCGTAGAGCTTCAGGTCGCCCTCGCGGTAGCTTTCGCAGCCGAGCATCACGGACAACATGACCTGATGGGCGAGTTCCGGCCCGAGCACCGGCGTCTTCCGCGTGCGCATGCACTCGAAGAAGTTGTCCGTATGGCGGCGCTGCATCTCGCGCTGCGCGTTCTTGAACTCGAACGTGCGGGCTTCCGTGGGCCGGTTCAGCGCCTTGGCCACGAACATTTCCGGCGTCACGATCACGCGGTCGTTTTCCACGACGATGGTGCCCGAGTGTCCGTAGATGACTTGCGGCAGGTAGCGGTTCGGCGCGGCGTTGGCCATCGAGCCGGCGACGACGATCATGAAGTTCGGGTACTCGACGATCATCGCCAGCGTGTCCGGCACCTCGCGGTCCTTTTGCACGTAGATGCCGCCGCCGCCGGCCACCCGGGTGGGCCAGGCAGGGCCCATGGCGAACAGCATCGGGCCCACGCGGTGGTAGTACAGATCGCTGGCGATGCCGTTGGAATAATCCCAGTACTTGCGCCAGCGGAAGAAGCGTTCGGCGCTGAACGGGCGTTTCGGCGCGGGGCCGAGCCAGCGCTTCCAGTCGATGGTCTCCGGCGAGGCCTCCTCGTCGATGTAGTAATTCCACTCGCCGGCCACCGAGTTGCGGCTGTACGTGGTCTGGCCCCACAGCACTTCGCCGATGGCGCCCTCGCCGATCAGCTCCTTGACCTTGTGCCAGCGCGCATCGGACAGAAACTGGCTGCCCACCTGGAGCACGCGGTTGTATTTTGCCGCCGCCTCCATCACCTGGGCGCTCTCGTCCACGGTGAGCGTGCTGGGCTTTTGCAGATACACGTCCTTGCCGGCGGCGAAGGCGTCAATCGTCATCTGTGCGTGCCAGTGGTCGGGCGTGGCGATGAGGACGCAGTCGATGTCGGGCCGGGCCAGCAGCTCCCGGTATTCGACGTAAATATCCTTGTCCTCGAGCTTCGAGATCGCCTTGGCGCGTTCGCGGTGACGCTTGTAGACGTCGCAGACGGCGGCGACCTCGATGTCCTTCGTCTCTTCCTGCTGGCGGACGAAGGCGCGCAGGTGCCCGGTGCCCATGATGCCGACGCCAATCATGCCGACGCGGATGCGGTCGTTGGCGCCGAGCACGCGCGAAGCGCTGCGGGCGGAGACGGAGGGCTTGATCTTCTTGGCCTGGGCCTGCCGCGCGGCGGCCAGAGAGCCGGCGGCGGCAAGGAACAGGCGGCGGGTGGAAGGGTTTTCAGGAATCATGGCGGAAAAAGCAGAACCTCACTCTTATGTTTCCACACGGCGCGTGGCGGCGTTCCACTTGAGGCGCCGCCCGCTGCGCAGCGAATCGAGCGCCATCGAGAGCACGATCACCACGGAGAGCCCGGCCTCCACAGGAGCGTTCGGCTCGCGGCGCGTGCGGACGCAATCGAGAAAGTTGCGGATGTGGTCCCGCGTGGCGGCCGCGAACGATTTGGGCCGGTCTTCCTCCCGTTCAGGCGTGAGTTCGGGCTGGCTGGTTTCAGGATACAGGCGGAAATGCTCGCGGCCGACATCAAGCCGGGCGCGCGAGCCGTGGAACTGGGCCAGCTGGTCCAGGCGCGGGTGATACCGCATCGCTTTGTAGCCGAGCGTGAAGACCGCAAAGTAGTTTTCCGGGTACTCGATGAGGATGGAAGCGGTGTCGGTGATCTCGGCGCCTTCCAGATTCACCCGGCCGCCCGAGCAGGTGACGGCAAGCGGGGCCTGCGAGTTCATGAACCAGTGGAAGACGTCCACCATGTGGGCGGCCTGGCCGATCAGCAGGCCGCCCGAGTAGTCGTAGTAGTAATACCAGTTGAAAAAGCGCTTCGGATCGAGCGGGCGCCGCGGCGCCGGGCCCAGCCACTGTTGCCAGTCCAGCTCGCCTTCCAGCTTGCGGTTGGAGAGGCTCGCCTGATGGTTCAGCCACCAGGAATTGACCAGGCGCACGTCGCCGAGGCGGCCGGAATCCATGATCTTCTTCGCCTCGTGGAACAGCGGCGCGCTGCGCCGCTGCGTGCCCACCTGGACCACCCGTTTGGTCCGGCGCACCGCATCCGCCACCTGAAAGGCCTCGTCAATGGTGTGGGTGAGCGGCTTTTCGACGTAGACATCCTTGCCCGCCTCGACGGCGTCAATCACCATGCGGGCGTGCCAGTGGTCGGGCGTGGCGACGATGACCGCGTGGAGCGACGGGTCTTCGAGCATGCGGCGGTAATCCTTGTAGCCGCGCGCGCCCGTGCTGGCGGCTTTGAGTCCGGCTTCGAGGTTGGGCTGATAGACATCGCAGACGGCGGCGATCTCGGCGCCGATTTCCTTGAACTCGGCGGTCAGCAGCCTGCCGCGGCCGCCGGCGCCGATCACGCCGGCCCGGATGCGGTCCGGGCTTTGCACGAACGCTCCGGCGGTGCAGAGAAAAGTTCGGCGTTGCATGGGAACAGTCTATTCCCGCGCGGCGCCAGCGAGGCGGCCTCAGGCGCCGTAGGCGGCGCCGATGGACGCGGCCAGCGGCTCCGGCACGAGATGCCGCCACGGTTCTCCCGCGGCGATGCGGCGGCGCACTTCGGTGGAGGAGATGCCGTCGAGCGAAGCGGGCACGATGAGCGTGTGGACGCGCGAGCGCAAATGCTCCGGCGGGCGGAAGGGCAGCGGGCGCGGGGCGACCAGCAGCTCGTATTCTTCCAGCTGCCGTTCGATCGGCGGCAGCGGGCCGTAATCCCAGCCGAGGATGCGCGCGGCAGCATCCCCGCCGCATACATGGAACACCCGCTGCGCCCCGAGTGCGCGGGCCTCGCGCGCCATTTCCAGGAACAGGCCGCCTTCGCTGACGGCCGCGCCGAAGCGCGGATCCAGCGCCGCCAGCGCGCGGATCCACTCCACGCGCTGTTCGAACGGCGCGCCGTCCAGCGGCTTGTGCGGGAACGCCCGCGGCAGCACGAACACGGCGCGGCGGGCCCAGCCCAGCGCGGCGCGCGCCAGTTCGACATGAGCCCGGGTGGGCGGGTTCCAGGCGCCGGCAAGCAGCGCCACGGAGGCGTCGGGAGCGCCGGCAAGCATGTCCATGCCATTATCGTAGCGAGATGAGGATCGAACGGGTCGAGGCTCTGGCGGTTTCCATTCCGCTGCCGCAGCCGGTGGCGGACGCGGTGCGGCGCATCACGCACCGGGACCATGTGATCGTGAAAGTCCGCGCGAAAGAAGGGCCGGAAGGCCTGGGCTTCGCGCTGGGCTATGACGGCTCGCGGGCGATGCTCGCGCTGATCGAGGAAATCTTCCGCCCGATTCTGGAGGGCGCGGACGCGTTCGCAACGGAACATTTGTGGGCGGAAATGTACCGGCAGTCCATCCAGGCCGGCCGCCGCGGCGCGGCGCTGCGCGCCATCAGCGCCATCGACATCGCCCTGTGGGACCTGCGCGGCAAGGCAGCGGGCCTCCCCGTGATGGAACTGCTCGGCGTGCACCGGAAGAACATGCGGTGCTACGCCACCGGCGGCTACTACCGCGCCGGGCAAAGCGTGGAAGAGCTGGTGCGGGAGGTGCAGGAAACGGCCGCTCTGGGCTTTTCCGCGGTCAAGCTGAAGGTGGGCGCGCTGAGCGCCGCCGAGGACGCGCGCCGGGTGGGCGCGGTGCGCCGCGCGCTGGGGGATGATTTCGACATTCTGCTCGACGCCAACGGCGGCTGGAAGAGCGCGCCGGAGGCGATTGCCGCGATGGAGCGGCTGGAGGAATTCCGGCCGTACTGGATCGAGGAGCCGGTGCGCGCGGACAACCTGACGGCGATGGCGCGCATCGCCGAGGCCATCCGGACGCCGGTGGCCACCGGCGAGCTGGAAGCGACGCGGTGGGCGTTCGCACAGCTGGTGGAGCGGCGCGCCGCGGCGATCCTCCAGCCCGACGCAACCGTCTGCGGCGGCGTGAGCGAATGGCTGAAGATCGCGCACATGGCGGCGGCATTCGACATTCCCGTGGCGCCGCACTACCACTGGGACATCCACACGCAACTGTGCGCGGCGATCCCGAATGCGATTTTCATCGAGTACTTCCCGGCGAAGTCCGGCGTGAAGATGTTCGACGCGCTGCTCAAGGAGCCGATGAAAGTGACGGACGGGTGGATCGAGCCGCGCACCGCGCCGGGATTCGGGATCGAGCTGGACGAGGCCGCCGTGGCGCGCTACCGGATCGCCTGATGCAGCCGGCGGCCTTGCGGCCGCGTCCTATAGTGGAGAAGGGATCATCATGTTCACCTGGATTTGTCCCGTCTGCGGCGCGGAAGTCCCGCCTTCGGAGCCGGAATGCCCGCGGTGTGCGGAACGCCGCCGGGCCGCGATGGCGCAGGCCCAGGGCGCCCCTGCGCCTCCCGCCCCGGAGCCGCCTTCTCCCGCCGCGCCGGCACGTGCGCAACAGCCCGCGCCACAGCCCGCGCCAGGATGGGCCGCTCCGCCTCCTCAGCCGCAGAGTCCGCCGGCCCCGCCGCCGCAATGGGCCGCGCCGCCCGCTGCGCCAGGCTATGCGCCGCCCGCGCCCCAACCCACGTATGTGATCGGGGAACGGAAGCCGCGCCGTGCGGTTCCCCCGTGGCTTGCGGCGGTGCTGACGGTGGCCGTGCTCGGCGGCGCCTTGTTCGGCTTGTACCGGTATGTGTCTTCGAGCGGCGTGAAACAAGGCCCGGGGCAGAATGCGGCGCCGTTTGAACGTCCCGGGCCGCAGCCCTCGACGTCATCGCACCCGTTTGCGAAGTACCTGGAAGTGACCGGCGTGCGGTTTCTCGAAAAAGAAGACAAAACGCTGGCGGCCCGCTTTCTTGTGGTGAATCATTCGCCTGCCCAACTGGCCGGCTTCCGTCTGCGCATTTCTCTCGAGGCCTCCAACTCGCCGCCGGGCGAAGCGGTGATTGCCGTGATCAACGCCGCGCCGGGCGCGATTGCCCCGCACGCGAGCAAGGAAATGGAGGCGCCGCTGGTCACCCACCTGAAGATGTACGAGCTGCCGGACTGGCAATTTGTCCGCCCGCGCGTCGAGATCATCGACCTGAAGTAGCCGCCTCGAGAGCGCGCCGCTGCGCCCGCGTGAACGAGCAAGGCGCGGCCGGCGGCGCCTCGCCGAGCCGGGCCAGCGCGATCCGCGCCTCGAGCGAACACGGTTCGATCGCCAGGGCCCGGCGCAGGTCGCCAAGGGCCGCATCCGCACGCCCCAGCGCGAGCCATGCGGCCGCGCGCCATGCCAGCGCCTGAAAGTCGTGCGGGCCGAGCGACAGGGCATGGTCAAATTCCGCCAATGCCTCATGGGGGCGCTGCGCGCGAAGAAGAGCACGGCCCGTGGCAACGGCAAGGGCGGGGTCGGAAGGGTGCTGCGCCCGGGCTTCCAGCAGCAGCTCCAGCGCCTGGGCGGGCGGCAGATGAGGCGCCAGCGCGAGCCGGGGGGCCACGCTGTCCGGCGCCAGCCGCACGGCATCCATCCAGAGGGAGGCGGGGTCGCGCCATTGGCGCGCATACGAAAAAGCCAGCACGGCGAGAATCACGGCGTAAATGCCGGCCAGGCGGATGTCGGCCTGCTCGAGCATCAGCGCCGCAACGGCCGTCAACGCCAGCAGCGGCAGCGCCATCAAAGGCTGCGAGGGGGCCGCCGGCAGGAAATACACCGAAGCGAGCAGAGCGATGGCGGCCAGGAGCCATGCGCCCGCGGGCGCGCGGCGGCCGGCGGTCAGCGCAAGCCAGGCGACCGCGGCCACGGCCAGCGCGGCCAGCGCCGCCTGCCATGGCGACGCGTGCAGGTCCGGCGCCGGCGTCAGCCCGAGCGGGAAGAAGAACTGGAACAATGCGCGCAGCGCGAAAATGCCGAACCACGGCCACTCCGCGGCCGCCTGCGCCTTCGACGCGGCCAGCGCCGCCAGCCACAGGATTGCCCCGGCGGCGCTCAGCCGCAGCAGCGGCCTGCCGGCCGGCGTGCCGCGGGCGAGCGTCCAGAACACAAGCGGGATGATGGCGGTCGCGGGCTCGAACAGAACGGCGAGGATGCCGCACGCCAGCGCCCGCATCTTTTGACCGCCGAGGTGCGCATGCATCGCCGCAAGGGTGAAGGTGACGCCCGGCAAGGCGGCGGCGAGCCGGGCCACCGCCAGCGACTCTGTCTGCAACGGGTGGACCGCATAAAACAGGCTCGCCAGCCAGAGCGCGCGGGAAGGGAACAGCCGCCCGAGCAGCGCCGCAAACAGCGCGCTGTTGAACGCGTGGAGCGCCAGCGCCAGAGCCGCGGGAACCCACGGAGCGGGGTCGACGGCGTCGATGAGCCAGAGCAGGGCCGCCGCCCCGGGCCGGCCAAGCCAGCCGTGCTGCGGCGGCAGGTCCGGCAGGCCGGGCCCGGGCACGCCGGTCAGGGGAAGAAACACCAGCGCCGCCAGCGCGGCAAAGGCAGGAAGAAACCGCAATGCTACCATGTTAATTCGGCAGCGGGGACACCATGGCGAAGACTCGCGCGCCGCGTAAAGCGGCCGGCAGGAAGCCGAAGCCGAAGGCGGCTCCGGCGCAGAAGAAGGCGCAGAAGAAAAGGACGGCGGCAGGCCGGCGCGCCGCGCCCGACGCCGCCCGGGTTCAGGCGATTCTGGAAGCGCTCGACCGGCTCTATCCCGGCGCCACGTGCGCGCTCCATCACCGAAATGCGTGGGAGCTGCTCGTGGCCACGATTCTCTCCGCGCAATGCACCGACGAACGCGTCAACATGGTGACGCCGCGTCTGTTCGCGCGTTTCCCGACGCCGGAAGCAATGGCCGGGGCCGACGTGCGCGAAGTGGCGGAGATCATCCGCTCCACCGGGTTTTTCAACAACAAGGCGAAAAATATCGTCGGAGCGGCGAGGAAAATCGTGGAGGAATTCGGCGGCGAGGTGCCGCGCGAGATGGACAAGCTGCTCACCGTCCCGGGGGCCGCGCGAAAGACCGCAAACGTCGTGCTTGGCACGGCCTACGGGATCCCCAGCGGCGTCGTTGTCGACACGCACGTCGCACGGATCGCGCAGCGGCTGGAGCTCAGCCGGGAAAAAATGCCGGAAAAAATCGAACAGGATCTGATGAAAATCCTGCCCCAGGACCGCTGGATTCTCTTTTCGCACCAGATGATTCATTTCGGGCGCGACATCTGCAAGGCGCGGAAGCCGGAATGCTTCCGTTGCCCGCTGGCATCCCTGTGCCGGGCGCCGGACAAGAACCTGCCGTGACGCAGCTCCGCATCGCCGTGTTTGCGGGCCTGGCCGCGCTGGCGGGATGCGCGCGGCTGCCCGGCCCGATGCCCGTCCCGCCGCAATTCCCCCCCGCCGCCGGGCCGGCGCACTACCTGTTCTTTCGCGAGCCCGCGGCGGACAGCCGCATCGTGTCCGGCATCAGCCGGAAGATCATCGACGATTGGCGCTGGGCGGGCCGGCGCGCCGTGATGCGGCTGGCGGTGGACGAAACGCAGGCCGTGTATTTTCAGGTCCAGGCGGTGATTCCCGACGAGTTCGTGCGCGCGGGCGGGCGCTCGATCCAGGTGTTCGTCGACGGAAAACGCCTCGGCGCCATCGCGGCGGACAAGGCGGGCTACGTGCTTTGGAGGGAACCCGCGCCGGAGCAGTGGCTGGCCCCCGGGAAAGAAATCGAGGTGTTGCTGGCAGCCGACGCCGAGTGGTTCGAGCGAGGCGAGCCGCGCGCCTACATCCTGGTGAGCGCGGGCTTCGCGTTGTAGGTGCAGGCGATGCCGAAGGCGCTTTCGGTCCTGTTCGGGGCGGCTGTTCCGCTGCTGAGCGCATGGGCGCTGGGCCGCATGCTTCTGCGCCGCGCGAGACTGCCGCTGGCGCGGGAAGAAGAGCATCTGTTGGCGCTCGTCTGCGGCGCGCCGCTCGCCAGCCTGCTGGTGTTTCTGCTGTGCGTGGCGCGCCTGGCCTATGACGCCGTGTTTCTGGCGGCGGGCGCACTCATCCTCGCGGCGGCGTGGCGCGACGGGGCATTTCGCCCGTCGGCGGAGCGGCTGCCTCCGCTGCCGGGGCTCTGGCGCTGGCTGTTCAGCGCAGTGTTCTCCGTTTATGCCGTCGTGGCCCTGCTGGCGGCGATGGCGCCCGAGATCAGCCCGGACGGCAGCGGATATCATCTCGGCGCCGTGGCCCGATACTACCGCGCGCACGCGATGGTGCGCCTTGACACCAACATGTATGCGGCGCTCTCGCAGGGTCTCGAGATGCTGTTCCTGTGGGCGTTCGCTTTCGGCCGCCACTCGGCCGCCGCCGTCGTGCACTGCGCTTTCTATCTGGCGACGCCGCTGCTGATGCTGCGCTTCGGGCAGCGAGCCGGCGCGCCCGCGGCCGGAGCGGCGGCGGGTCTGTTCTTCCTTTGCTCGCCGGTTGCGCTCGTGGACGGAACGAGCGCTTACATTGACGCGGCCACGGCGTGCGTCGCCTTCGCAGTCGCTTATCTGGTCGAGCGCGGCGCGCCGCCCTGGCTGGCAGGGCTGCTTTGCGGATTCGCCTATGCAGTCAAATACACGGCGGGCGTGGCGTTGCTGTATCCGTTGCTGCGCTACGCATGGCGGCGGCAGTGGCGCGCGTCGCTGCTGGCCGGCGCTGCGGCCGCGCTCATCGCAGCGCCGTGGCCGCTGCGGAACTACATCTATTACGGCAACCCCGCGGCGCCGCTGATGAACCGCGTGTGGCCCAACGAATTCGTCCACGCGAGCTTCGAGCAGGACTACGTCGAGTTCATGCGCCATTATCCCGAGGTGGAAAGCTGGACGCAGGCGGCGCTGGAATTGACCGTGCGCGGCCGGCTGCTGGCCGGCTTCTGGGGCCCGCTGTTCCTGCTGGCGCCCGCGGGGCTGCTCGCTTTGCGAACGAGCCTCGGGCGGCGCATGCTGTTGGGCGCCGCGCTGTTCGGCTCGACGTATTTCCTCAATATCGGGGCGCGCTTCCTGATGCCGGCGGCGCCTTTCGTGAGCTACGCGATGGCGCTGGCGCTGCCCGCGCCGCTGTTGCCCGTGCTGGCGGCGGCGCACGCCGTTGCGGGCTTCCCGGACATGCCGGACAAATACATGGAAAGCCCGGGCTGGCGGCTGTCGAAGATCCCCTGGCGCGCCGCCCTGCGGCTCGAGGAGGAAACCGCCTGGCTGGCGCGGCAATCGGCCGGATATCAGGCGGCGCGGATGATCGAATGGCTCACGCCGCCCGGCGCGCTGGTGTTCGCCTTTGCGGGAATCCCGGAAAGCTACACCACGCGTGAAATCGCGGTGGGCTTCCAGAGCGGGCGCGGCGAGCGCCTGCTCGACCTCATCCAGGTGGCGATGTTCTCCGATATGCGCCCCATGGCGGAGCGCGTGTTCCGCTTTCCGCGGCAGCCGCTGGAAGCGGTGCGCGTGGTGCAGACGCGTACGCCGCCGCCCGGCGACGCGCGCGCGAAGGATCTGTGGAGCATCTTCGAGATGCGCGTCTATGCTGAGGGCCGCGAGGAGCCGCGCGCGCCGGGCTGGCGCATTCTGGCCAGCCCCAACCCGTGGGGCGCAGGGCTCGCCTTCGACAATTCGCCGGTGACGCGGTGGCGCTCGTGGGAACGGATCCGCGCCGGTATGTTCTTGCAGGCCGAGTTCGGCCGCGCCGTGGAGATCGACGAGGTTCGGCTGCTGATGAGCGAGGACCAGCACGGCGTGCGCATGAGACTGGAAGGAAGAGCGCCCGGCGGCGGCTGGCGCGGGCTGGGCGGCGACCCGCAGCTGCGCGGGGTTCCGTACCCGCTCGCGTTGCGCCGGATGGCGATGGAACAGGTCCGGCGCGGCGGCGTCAGCCACCTGCTGGTGCGCGAAGAAGACTTTGCGTGGCCGGATCTTTCGAAGAACGCGCGCGCCTGGGGCATCCGCGAGATCGGCGCAGTGGACGGCTATCATCTGTTTCGGCTGGAATAGAGGCATGCCGAAATACTTTCTTGGCGTGGACGGCGGCCAGTCGTCGACAACGGCGCTGATCGGCGACGAAACCGGGCAGGTGCTGGGGCAGGGGCGCGGCGGCCCGTGCAACCACGTCTCCGGCGCGGAGGCGCGGGAGAAGTTCCGTTCGGCCGTCGGCGGGTGCGTGCGGCTGGCGGCCGAAGAGGCCGGGCTGAAGCTTGAAGAGCTCGAATTTGAAGCGGGCTGTTTCGGCTTCTCCGGCGGCCCGGCGGACAAGGACGCGCTGATCGCGGAGATGTTCCGCCTGAAGAAACGGATTGTCACCCACGATGCGTGGATCGCCCTGACCGGCGCGCACGGCGGACAACCGGGCATCATCACCATCGCCGGCACCGGGTCGATCGCGTTCGCGCGCAATGCGGAGGGAAAATTCGCGCGCGCCGGCGGCTGGGGCTTCATCTTCGGCGACGAAGGCGGCGGGTTCGACCTGACGCGGCAGGCGCTGCGGGCGGCCCTGCGCATGGAGGAAGGCTGGGGGCCGCCGACTTCGCTGCGGCAGAAGCTGCTGGAAGCGACCGGCGCGCGCGACGCCAACGAGCTGCTGCACCGCTTTTACACGCCCGAGTTTCCGCGGCCGCGCATCGCCGAACTGTCGCGCGTGGTGGAGCAGGCCGCCGAAGAGGGCGACGACGTGGCCGCCGACATCCTGATGGAAGCCGCGCAACATCTGGCCGGGCTGACCATGGCGGCCCGGATGCAGGTGTTCACGCCGCAGGACCAGGTCCGCGCCGCGCCCATCGGCGGCGTGTTCCGCTGCGCACGGCTGTATGAGGAGTTCAGGCAGCGTGTCGAGCGCGGAGGCAACACCACCGTTCACGCCCCGCTCTACGGGCCGGCGGCGGGCGCGTTGCTCGAGGCCTACCGGGCCGCCGGGCTGACCGTGGAACTGAAGGGCGCGCCGGCGGAAAAGCAGGCCTGAAGCGGGCTGGAGGCGCGCCGATTCCGGATGCTACCATCGGGATGAGGTCTTCATCCCATGCCGAAACTGTCCATCCGCGATCTTGATCTCAAGGGAAAACGCGTGTTCATGCGCGTGGATTTCAACGTTCCCCTCGCCCCCGGCGGGCAGGAAATCACGTCTGACAAGCGCATCCGCGCCGCGCTGCCCACCATCCGCTACGCGCTGGAGCACGGCGCCGCCGTGGTGCTGGCTTCGCACCTCGGCCGGCCCAAGGGCAAGCCGAACCCCGAGATGAGCCTGAAGCCGGTGGCGCAGCGGCTGAGCGAGCTGCTCGGCATGCCCGTGGCCATGGCCCCGGACTGCATCGGCGAGGAAGTGGAGAAGATGCTGCCGAAGCCCGGCGAGGTTCTGCTGCTCGAAAATCTCCGTTTCCATCCCGAGGAAGAAAAAAACGATCCGGAATTTGCGAAAAAACTGGCCCGGCTTGGGGATGTCTATGTGAATGACGCCTTCGGGACGGCGCACCGGGCGCATGCTTCCACCGTGGGCATTATCGAGCATCTGAAGCCCGCAGCGGCCGGCTTGCTGATGGAAAAAGAGCTCGAATATCTGGAAAAATGCACGCAGAACCCGGAACGGCCCTGCGTGGGCATTCTCGGCGGCGCGAAGGTCTCTGACAAGATCGAGGTGATCGAGAACCTGCTCAAATTCGCCGACCGCCTGCTGATCGGCGGCGCGATGGCGTACACGTTCCTGAAGTCGCAGGGCAAGCCCGTGGGCAAGAGCCTCGTCGAGGACGACAAGCTCGAGCTGGCGAAGGGGCTGCTCGAGAAGGCCGGCGACCGGATCATGCTGCCCGTGGATCACGTGGTTGTGGAGGTGCTCGAAGAGAACGCGCCTTCCGAGGTTGTCAGGGAAATCCCCGAGGGCAAGATGGGCGTGGATATCGGTCCGGCGACGCGCGAGGCTTACGCGGCGGTCCTCAAGACGGCGAAGACCATCATCTGGAACGGCCCGATGGGCGTTTTCGAAAAGAAGCCGTTCGACGCCGGCACGGTGGCCGTGGCCAGGGCGGTGGCCGAAAGCGGGGCGCTTTCCGTCGTCGGCGGCGGCGACAGCGAGAAAGCGGTGAAGGCGGCGGGCGTCGCCGACAAGATCAGCCACATCTCGACGGGCGGGGGCGCCTCGCTCGAGTATCTTGCGGGGCTGACGCTGCCAGGCGTGGCGGCGCTAACCGACAAGTGATCTTTTCCGTTCAACAGGGCGGGACGAAGATCCCGCCCGGTCCACTGGCTGACGGGCAGCCGCGGCGCGGCTGCCCGATTTGTTTCCGGCGCGCGCGATGGAAGGCGCTCGCGGCGCACGCCGGAGTCGAACCGGCGCCGGCAACCACGCCGGGAACCAGCCGATGGGCCGCTTCAGCTTCGGATCGCCTCAACCACTCCCGTGGCGAGCGGCGGTGCGGGCGGCGGCGAATGGCTGCCATCAGTCTCTGGCTTCCGCAGCTCAGAAGCGGCGGCGCAGCTTGAGGGTCACGCCGCGGCCCAGGGCATCGATGCCCCAGCCGATGCCGCGATAGTTTTTGTCCGCAAGATTGCTGACGTCCACGAGCAGATCCGTGCGGGCATCCAGCGGCGCGCCGAGGCGGAAGCCGAAGACGGCGTAACCGGGGATCGCTGTGAACATGGGCGCCGAAGCCGCTCCGCCGAGTACGCGCTGCTGGACCTGTTCCAGCGTCTCGCCCGTGGGAATCAGAACGCGTCCATCGGTGAGGCCGCGCACGCGCGCTCCGTTGTTGAAGAAGTTGGCAATGCCGGACCGTGACCGCGCCGCGCCGATGCGGCGGTCGGCGAGCGCCAGCGAGGAGAGGCGCGTCTGGCGGCGGGCGGCGTCGGCGTACGCTTCCACATACAGCCGCAGCCGGTATGGCGTGTAGCGGAGTGAAATGCGGCCTTGCGGCGCGGGGATGCCCGGCTCGATGTCCGGCGGCGCGCCGGTTTCGGGATCCGCGGCGCGCACCCACGTCCACGTCTGGCGCAGGCGCCACGCCTCGCTCATGCGGATTTCCAGCGATTGTTCCAGGCCGCGCATCCGCGCGCCGCCATGGTTGGCGCGGACCAGCACCGGACCCGAGGAGACGGGCACGTACACGGCGCCTGTGGGAAGCTGCGCGGAAATGATTTGGTCGCCAAGCGGCAGGCCCACGGCCCCCGGCGGCAGGATCAGCGTCTGCGAGACGATTACATTTCCGAGCCTCGACCAGAACGCGTCCAGGCCCAGCCGCAGCCGGTCCGTGCGGAGCGCGAGTCCATAGTCAATGCTGTCGTTCGACTCCGGGCGCAGCGGCTCCACAGGCCGTCCGGTGGATACGGCGCGGGCGGAGGCGTCCGAACCGATGAAGCCGCCCAGCGCCGCAATGGAGGCGTAGGAGGCTTCGTAGGCGCCGTTGCCCTGCAAGCCGAGCGTGCCGAGGTCCGTGATGGACGGCGCGCGGAACCCGCGCGCGTAGTTGATGTGGAGCCAGAGCGGATCCAGAACCCGGAACGTTGCGCCCGCGCGCCCGGACAGCGCGTTGGCGGCGAGCGAGTCATCCGGCCAGAGACGGGCGCCGGCGACCAGCGGCGAGGCGGCTGCGCGGGAGACGTACGAAGCGCCGCCGAAGCGCGCCGCGCCGGCCAGCCGCAGCCGCGGGAGGCGCTCCGGCGACCACGCGTCCTGGACGAATACCCCGTAATTCAGATAGCGCGCGCCGGAGGGGATGCGCGGTCTGGTCAGCGCAATCGCGCCGGTCACGGGATTCCAGGTGAACGCCGGCGCGCGGCTCCTTTCGCGGTAGCCTTCCGCGCCGAGATGCAACGCGTGCCCGGCGAGGCGCCGCTCGGCGCTGAGCTGGAGGCCCCACACGCTCATCCGCTCGTATTGATGGGTGATGGACGCGCGGGGGTTGCCGTTGCCGCCCTGGTTGACGCGCTCCTCGCGTTGCGTGTTGAAGCTGGCCGACAGCGAGGCGCGCTCGAACCAGCGCGGCCGCAAGAGGTGCAGGCGCAGCCAGGCAAAATCCGCCATCAGGTTGCGCAAATCCGCAATCAGGTTGCCGTCCCCGCCGAGCAGTTGATCATAGCGTTTCGCGCCGTCCTGCTGGCCGCGCTCGTAGTGCGCCGCCAGGCGCGTGTTTTCCGTGAGCAGGAACTGCGCGTGGAGGCTGCCGCCGTATTGCGTGAAGGCGGTGTCCGGGAGCCGCCCCCCGAAAATGGAGGAAGGCAGCCCGAGAAAACGGGTGACCGCGCTGTGCGAGTCGATGCCGCCGCCGGAGCGCGCCGTGTTCACGCGCCGCGCCGCCGTGTACGCGGCCACGGCGAAGCGCGGCGAGGAAAATGACGGAGAGAACTGGGACCCGAAGCCGGCGGTGGCGGAATCGAAATACACGCCTGCGGCGCCGGCCAGTACGGGCGCGGGCGACAAGGCGGCCTGGCGGCTGACAATGTGCACGGCGCCGCCGAGGGAATCCGACCCGTACTGCGCGCTGTTCGGTCCCCGCAGCAGTTCCACCGACTGGATCGTCTCGGCTTCGAGCAGGTTGAAAAAGGTGCTGACGCCGCCGCGCTGTGCGGCTGTCGTGTAGCGGATGCCGTCGCGGTACAGGCTGACGTTCTTGCCGCTCAAGCCGCGGACGAAGACGCCGCCCATGGCGGACGCGGTGCGTTGCTCGGCGACGCCCGGCCCGCCGGCGGCCGATTCCGAGAGGGTGCGCGTGGCCTGGACCTCGAGATCCGCAGCCGACAGCACGGTGGCGCGCTGCGGGGTGCGGTGCGGCTCAAGGACCTGGCCCGCTTCCGAACTCACAGTAATTTCTTCCCGGAGCGGGCCGAGGCGCAAGCGGACGTCCAGCCGGGTCTCTTTGCCCGCGCCGAGCTGCAAGAGCTGCGTCCACGCGGAGAAACCAGTCTTTTCGACCTGCACGAGAAATTCACCGGCAGGCAATCCGGCCAGGCGGAACGAGCCATCGGCGGCCGTTTGCGTCACCGCGATGTCAGCCTGCGCTGACCGGACGCGCACGGTCGCGCCTTGCACGGGGCGCCCGTCCGGGTCGAAAACGCTGCCGCCGAGAATTGCCGCCCAAATCAGAAGAAACGCCACCGCCGGGCTTCCTTTTATGCCGTTCTTTGCATATGATACTGAGCCAGCCCGGCCAGTATCGGCTTTCCGGGCATCAAACCTGATTGTTCGGAGGGGACAGGCAATGCATCAGAAATTGTTGTGCCGCACACTCCAGTGGGCGGCGATAGCAGCACTGTCAATATCGATGAGCGCTCCCGCGCAGGTGACGACCGGAACGATTTTCGGAACGGTGACGGACCCGCAGGGGGCTGTCATCGTCGGGGCCAATGTGACGGTAATTAACGAAGGGCAGGGCACGGTATTTACCAGGACCACGGATCAAACGGGTTCCTACATCGTCCCCTTCCTGATTCCCGGCACATACCGCGTGACGCTGGAACAGCCCGGCTTCAAGAAGGCCGAGCAGCGGGACATCGTCGTGACGGTGAATGCGCAGATCCGCGTCGACCTCACTCTCAGCGTCGGCAACGTGACCGAAACGGTGGAGGTGACCGCGGCCGCGCCGCTCGTGCAAAGCGCCAGCGCGGAAACAGGGCAGGTGATCGAGCAGCGGGCAGTGCAGGAGCTGCCGCTGAACGGGCGCAACTTTGCGCAGCTCGTGTACCTGGCGCCGGGGGTGACGCCCGGCCAGGCGGGCGAGAACCTTTCCGGCCAGTCGACCTTCAACCCCCGGGCGGCGTCGAATTACAACCCGCTGGGCCAGCGGGCGAACGCCAACGGGTGGCTGGTGGACGGCATCGACAACAACGAATACACATTCAACACGGTGATCGTGCAGCCGTCGCTCGAATCCGTGCGGGAATTCAAGGTACTGACCGGAGCATATTCGGCCGAATTCGGGCGGGGCGCCGGCGTGGTGAGCGTCTCCACGCGTTCCGGCTCGAACGACTGGCACGCCACCGCTTTCTGGTTCCACCGCAACATCGTCTTTGACGCGCGGAACTACTTCCAGTCGCCGCAGGCGCTGCCGCGCAAGCTCCCGTTCCGTCGGCACCAGATGGGCGCGGCCGCCAACGGGCCGATCATCCGCAACAAGCTGTTCTTCTGGGCGGACTACGCGGGGCAGCGCGAGGTGCGCGGGCTGAGCTATCTCAACACCGTGCCGACGGACGCGGTGCGGAACGGAGACTTCAGCGATTTCCGCACCACGGCCGGGGCGCTGATCCGGATCTACAACCCGTTCACGACCCGGGTCAACCCGGCGAATCCTTCGGGATTTATTCGCGACCCGTTTCCGAACAACACAATCCCCGGCTCGCTGATCGGCCAGGTTTCCCGCAACGTGGCCAGCGTCTACCCGCGGCCGAACCTGGCGGGCAACTTCAACAACTACCAGTCGGCGCCAGAGCGCAAGATCAAGGACAACCAGTACACGCTGCGGTTCGACTACCAGGCGTCGCAGAAGGACACGATGTTTTTCCGCCTGGCGCAGCAATGGTACGACCTGGACGCGCCGCAGGGGCAAGCCAACTGCTGCCTGCCCACGCCGCCCGAGGCGGCACAGCGGTTCAAGCTGGGGCCGTTCGTGGCGGGCATTCAGTACACGCGGCTGCGCACGCACGGCGGCGCGTTCAACTGGAGCCGCGTCTGGACGCCGGCCATCGTGGGCGAGTTCCGGGCCGGATGGGCGCGCACCAACCCTTCCACGGTTCATTCCGATTTCGGCATTCCCGCGGCGGAATCGCTGGGAATCAAAAACATCAATTTGACGGACAATTCCACCGGAATTCCGACCATCAACATCACGGATTTCACGGGCCTGAGCGGCGGCCCGAGTTTTTTGCCGGCGCGGCCGAAGCAGGTGAACTATCAGACGGACTACAACGTGTACTGGACGGTGAGCCGCCACACGCTCAAGTTCGGCTACCACGTGGTGCGCAGGGACGTGAGTCCCTTCACCAACGCGGCCACCCGCGGCCAGTTCACCTTCGGGCGCGGCTTCACCATGGATCCCGTCACGCGCTCCGGCGGCACCGGCTTCGCCACCCTGCTGCTGGGCCTGATCCAGAGCGGACAGCGCGGGTTCCTCCTCGGCGTGCCGGGGCTGCGGGCCTGGGAGAACGCCTGGTTTTTCCAGGATGACTGGAAAGTGAATTCGCGGCTGACGCTGAACCTGGGCGTGCGGTACGAGATATTCCATCCCGAAACCGAAAAATACGACCGCCTGACCAGCTTCGACCTGCCGAAACTGATGTTTGCCTATGCGAACGAAGGCGGCTACAGCCGCACGCTGCGCAATACCGACCTGAACAATTTCGGCCCCCGGGTCGGCCTGGCGTACGACCTGTTCGGCGACCAGAAGACGGTGATCCGCGCCGGTTACGGCCTGAGCTACTTTCCGGAGCCGTACTCGGCTTCCAGCATGCTGACGCAGGGCCCGCCCCATCTGTTCAGCGAGAGCTTCAGCCTCAGCGATTTCCTGCTGGATTACACGAACGTCCCGCGGATCGAGCAGCCGTTCGGGCCGCTGGTCCCGCTCAAGCCGCAAACGACGGCGGAGATCAACACGAGGCGTCCGGTGGTGCGCGGCTATTCGTTCAACAACCAGACGCAATACGCGCAAACGTGGACTTTCAACATCCAGCGGCAGCTCACGCGCGAGTGGATGGCGGAAATCGGCTACGCCGGGAGCCGCGGCATCAACCTGCTGTACGGGTTCAACCACAATGAGGTGCGGCTTGGCTCGGGCACGGTGGAAGACCGGCGTCCGATTCAGGCCCTGCGAAACATCCCCAGCGTGCTCATCTTCGAGCCGATGAACATGAGCACCTACCACGGGCTGGTGACGAAGGCGGAGCGGCGCTTCGCCAATGGCTTCCAGCTCCTGGCGACCTACACATGGGGCAAGAGCCTCGACTACGGCGGTTCGGTGGCGAGCGGCGGCGGGCAGACTGGCGGCCCGCTGACGGTGACCTGCATCAAGTGCTACCGCGGCCCCTCCGGCTTCGACGTCAAGCACCGTGCTGTAATCAACGGCCTTTACGATCTCCCGTTCGGCAAGGGCAGGCTGGTGAACATCGAAAACCGCGTCACGGACATGATTCTCGGCGGGTGGCAACTCGGCGGCATCATCACCGCGACGACCGGCCGGCCGTTCAACGTCGGTCTCCAGAACGGCGTGAACAACGGCGCGCCGAGCTGGCCGAACCGGATCAAGGACGGGCGACTCGACGACCCCGACCCGTGGTATTGGTTCGACACGACGGCATTCGTGGCGCCGCCGCCCAACAACTACGGAAACGTGGCGCGCGGCGTGCTGTATTCGCCGGGAGTGGTCAACATCGACATGAGCGTGGTGAAGACTTTCCCGATCACCGAAAGGCTGAAGTTCAACTTCCGCTTCGAGGCGTTCAACCTCTTCAACACACCCTATTTCGGCTTCCCGAACGCGTCGATCGGCTCGCCGACGGTCGGCCGCATCACTTCCACCGTGGGCGACAACCGCAGCCTCCAGTTGTCGGGCCGGATTACTTTCTGACCGCCGGCTGCGGAATCTGGTGTCAGGCAGCCGTGAGCGTCGAGGGCGAGACGCTCACGGCTGCGCCTCATGCGCCTGCGGGCGCCAAAAGGAAGCGTCGGTTTCGAAGACAAAGTAGTCGGGGCTCTCTTTGACCAGGCGCAGAAGACTCGGCGCCGCCTCCTGAATCCGCCGCAGGCGTTCTTCTTCGCCGGGCCGGAAGTACGGCGTTCGCCCCGGCCTGGAACGGCCCACCACGAGAAATCGTACCTGGTAACGCCGCATCGCATCGAGGATCGCTTCTGCATTGGCGGTGGGAGGGAAAGACGCGACCAATCTGCCCGTAAGACGGTGGATGACCATGAAGTGGCCTGCCATGACGTTTCCGGGCGGAGCCTGACGCAGCCACAGCGCAGCCTGGCGGGCGCTCTCGTCGTAAAACCGCGAGGGGTCAGGGTGCAGGTTTTCGGCCGCTGCTGACAATTGGCCCGCCAATCCCCACGCGATCAGCACGGTTGCCAGAATCGCTGCTGCCGGACGCACCCGCCTCGCCCGAAGTGCATCCAGGCGCTCCACGCACGCCAATGCCCGAGGCCAAAGAAGAAAAACGACGGACGCCAGGGCCGCGACAGCCCAAAACAACAGCGACAGGAGTTCCTGCTTCCCTG
>Ga0209162_1001258_pt1 | contig 25526 bp, 20 predicted proteins | sample YNPNPMetaG_FD_187121 | JGI IMG/M metagenome (GOLD analysis project Ga0209162, IMG submission 187121) | Anoxygenic and chlorotrophic microbial mat microbial communities from Yellowstone National Park, USA - YNP NP MetaG (SPAdes) (version 2) ...
TCTGCTCCAATGCCTGACGGTCGGTGTTGGCTACAATAAAATCTACACTCCCTAACCCCGCCGCAATCATCGTATTCACCGCATTGCACCCCGCTCCCCCAACACCGATAACTTTAATGTTTGCACCTGTCCGGATTTGTTCAAATTGAAATGCCATGGTTTGTACCTCCTTATATGAAATTAATAAATCGTTTCTCACCCCTTAAAACTCATATAAAAAAGTGAACGGATAAAAGTACGGTGTGCCTAGTTTTTAAACTCAGTACTGGGAACTTGGGCACTAAAAACACTGACTTCTGTCCCCTGTCTCCTCACATCTCAAAACGCCTCTGCAAACCATTGCCGCATCCGCTCACCAAATCCAATAATGCTGACCGGCTTTTTCAGTGCTGCTCGTTCATGACCATACCTTCGGGCAGTATGCAGCACCAGCCCTACAGCACCTGCATAGATCGGGCTCCGGACATCGTTGAGCCCGTTGACCCCAACCGGCGTGCCGATGCGCACGGGCATCCCTAATACCTCCTGCGCAACATCACCAATACCCTGCAACAGAGCAGTGCCACCAGTCATGACAACGCCAGCAGGCAATGCCTCACTAAACCCACTTGCGGTAAGCTCCTTGTGCACCAGAGACAACGTCTCTTCAACCCGTGCACGAATAATCTGAGCAATGGTATGCTGCGACACCATGCGTCTGTTTGGTTCACCGATACAGCCAATTTCAATCATTGCATCACCGGGAACCTGGTCTGGACACGCAGTGCCAAAGGTTCGTTTCAGCTCCTCCGCTTCGGCAAGCGGCGTGCGGATGCCAATGGCAATGTCAGAGGTAATATGATTGCCACCAATGGGTAGGACCGAACAGGTACGAACATATCCTTGACTGAAGACCGCTATATCTGTGGTACCACCACCGATATCCACCAGCGCACATCCAAGTTCTTTTTCATCGTCGGTGAGCACTGCCTCGGCAGAGGCAAAATGCTGGAGCACAATATCGTGTACTTTCAAACCACTGCGGTTCAGACAACGGATGACGTTCTGGGCTGCTGCAACCGCACCGGTAACAATGTAAACCCGTGACTCAAGCCTGACGCCAGACATCCCGAGCGGTTCTTTAATGCCATCCTGATCATCCACCACAAATTCTTGCGGCACAATCTGGATTACCTCACGGTCGGTCGGAATCACCACAGCTTTGGCTGCCTCAAGCACACTGGCAATATCAGCCTTTTTTACTTCCCGTGAGCTGAGCGGTACCACCCCGGTGCTACTCATCCCTTTGATATGGCTGCCAGAAATACCAGCAACCGCGGTGGTGATGTCCATGCCGGTCATGGTTTCAAGCTCTTCGAGCGCACGTTTGATGGAATCCACCGTGCTGTCTATATTGATAATAACGCCTTTTTTGACACCATAGGATGGTTGCGAACTACAACCGATAATGGTCACGCCGCCGTCTTCAAGCTCGCCACAGACTGCGGTCACCTTGCTCGTTCCAATATCAATACTGGTTATGGTTCTGGTTCGTTTGCTCATAATGCCTCCTGCCCTCCCTGCGGCAATGGGTTAACCATATGCTTTTTAATCCCGCGACCTTCATGCGGTACTGAAACAAATGCCTGCTGAGATGTAGTGATGTGTATCGCTGAAGCGCTTATCCCCTTATGCGATAAATCGTCCTGCACCATCCGCAACAGAGTAAGCTTGCGTTCAAAGTCATCAAAACCAAGTGCAACCTGTATCCCTGCAGTTGAGTCCTGCAACGTCAGTCCGAATACCTTATCCAGAGTAATGGTTAGGTCAGTAGTAGGGTACTGCCCTGCATGGCAGGATGCAATCAGTTGCAGCGCTGCCTGCAGGAGCCTGCATGCGGCTGGGTCAGGCGAGGTAATATCTGCATCAGTGATGCCCTGCAGGAGCGGCAGACGTTCAGTAGCAGCAGTGTCGGTGCTAAAAAGTTCGCCACTGCTATCTAAAAGATAGATATGCCCGTCAAGGTTCACCCGCGCACGCGCCTGTCGTTCCTGCACACTGATGCACACCGTATCAGGCAGCGTCCGTTTTACTAGTGCACGGTAAACCCACGGATTGCTCTCAATCCGCTCTGTTGTTTCATGGATGTCAAAGGCAAGGATGTTTTGACCTTCACGAATTCCTGCCCAGCGCACTACCTCCGAAGCCGTGAGCCGATTGCACCCCGTGACCTGAATGGTGCTAATAGCAAGGCAGGGGCTCTGAAGCAGCCCGTACCACACCGCCAGTGGAGCAAGCACCAGCACGGCAGCGCAGAGAGCGTTTTTCGTCCGCTGCCAGAAAAGGACGGTCGTACTGACCTTGTTCTTTTTTCGTTTGATAATCCTGTTTCGTTTAAAAAATTTCATACCACATCCCCGCCGGCTTTTATCCGCGATGTCTTGTGGAGTTGTGCACTTAATAAAATGCGTTCAACAAGACTGTCAAAATCAATTCCTGCATGGTGAGCAGCTTTGGGAAGAAGGCTTGATGCGGTCATGCCCGGTATCGTATTGACTTCAAGGATGAACGGTGTCCCCTCGGGGTTGAGGATGAAATCTATACGGGCTGCGCCGCTGCATCCGAGCGCCTGAAACGTGCTGCACGCAAGCTGCTGGATATACTCTCGCAAACCTTCCGGAAGCTGCGGATCAATGATATACTGCGTGCTGCCACCGCTGTGGTATTTTGCGGTATAATCATAGAAACCTGTCAAGGGCTGTATTTCAATCAGCGGCAATGGCTCACCCTCCACAACCCCGACAGTCAGCTCTCTGCCCTGAATGTATGCTTCTACTAAAACCTCATGGTCATACTGTGCTGCACCGGCAAGCGCCTGCGGGAGCTCATCGCGGCTGTGGACAATACTGACACCGATCGTGGAACCTCCTTCAGCAGGCTTGATAACCAGCGGCAGGGGCATGGTAACCTCTTCTGCAGCAGCTCCCGCGTGAAGTACCTGAAACGCAGGGGTCGGCAGACCGTGGTAACTCAATATCTTTTTCGTTGCCGCCTTGTTCATCGCCAGTGCACTGGCAAGCACCCCTGAACCAGTATACGGGATGCCCATGAGTTCAAGAAGTCCCTGCACCGTACCATCCTCACCAAACGGTCCGTGGAGCGCAAGAAACGCCACCTCAACGCCGTGCTCCTGCACCTGTTCGGCAAGCTGGGGCGTCACATCAATGCAGCATACCCGATAGCCGCGCCGCTGCAGCGCTTCCCGAATTGCGGTACCGCTCTGGAGCGACACCGCTCGTTCCGGCGACATGCCTCCCAGCAGCACCGCAATGTTTTTTGTCAAAAAAGCTGTGCGCCGGTTGTCCCACTGATGCTGCATGGTTACTTCACCTCAGGTTTCTCTGCCGGACGTTTTCGACCGAGCGTTTTCATAAAGTTCTGACCAGCCTTCCACACATCACCTGCACCGAGCGTCACCAGCACATCACCCGGTTGCACCACCTGTGACAAAAGCCGGGTCGCTTCAGCAAGGTTACCGGCAAGAAGCACGTCCTTATGCCCATGTTCCTTGAGCCCTTCGTAGAGGTGCCGGGCGCTGATGTCGTTGCGAGGCTCCTCACCTGCCGGATAAATATCCGTGACCAACAGAACATCTGCGTCATAAAACGCGGTCAAAAACTCTTGAAACAGATGGAAGGTTCTGCTGTACCGGTGCGGTTGAAAGAGCACTACCACGCGCTGCCGGGCAATGGCGCGCACTGCACGCAGTGTCATTTTGATTTCCGTTGGATGGTGACCATAATCGTCAATCCACGTAATATCGTTTTTCCGAGCCCGCAGATGCAACCGGCGCTGAATGCCCCGACATTCCCGCAGCGCTTTCCGGATCACGCCGAACGGCAGCGACAGCTCGATGCCCACCCCAATCGCGGCAAGCGCGTTGTACACGTTATGAATACCCGGCAGGTGCAGGGTCACACTGCCAAGTTTTTTCTCATGGTAATAAGCAGTGAAAGTAGTGGTAAAGCCCTCAAGGCGTATATCACGTGCCTGCAGGTCTGCCTGTGACGCACGTCCATAGGTGAGCATCCGCTTTTTTATCTGCGGGATAATGCTCTGCACGTGCTGATCGTCAAGACAGATAACCGCAAGTCCATAAAACGGCACTTTATTGATAAAGGCAAGAAACGATTCTTTAATTTTTTCGATGTCGGGATAAAAGTCCATGTGCTCGCGGTCAATGTTGGTCACGACGGCAATCGTTGGCGGAAGGTTGAGAAACGACCCGTCGCTTTCATCAGCTTCAGCCACGAGAAATTCACCAGTCCCCAAAACTGCATTTGCATTGGTTTTGACCAGCTTCCCACCAATCACAATCGTCGGATCAAGCTGCCCCTGCTCCAGGACCGCAGCGACCAGTGAGGTTGTAGTTGTCTTTCCGTGAGCGCCTGCGATTGCGATTCCATATTTGAGGCGCATGAGCTCAGCGAGCATTTCGGCACGGGGAATCACCGGAATACCGCGCTCCTGTGCACAGAGAACTTCCGGATTGTCAGATCGAACCGCAGAGGAAACAACAACCACATCAACATCGGTGATGTGTTTACGGTCATGACCGTACCAAATTCGTGCACCGAGCTGGTGAAGATGCTCTGTGATATCGCTCTTTTTTACATCCGAACCGCTTACCCGGTACCCGAGATTGAGCAAAAGTTCAGCGATACCGCTCATGCCAATACCGCCAATCCCGACAAAATGTATATGTTGATCTTTCTTATACATAGTATCCGCTTCCCCTGCCTGCAGCGTTTTTAATAGGTGAACAGGGGTTTAAAGTACTGAGTACTTCTCACTCTTCTGTCTCCTGTCTTCCAATCCTGCCTTTTTCACCATCCGATAACAGGCTGCAACGATATCTGCTGCTGCCTGAGGTTTGGCAAGCGTCAGGGCATTCCTTCCCATGGTTGCGCAGCGTTCAGGATCATCTATAAACTTCCGCAAAAGTTTTGCAAGCTGCTCACCGGTCAGGTGCTGTTGGAGCACGACCTGACTTGCCCCGCGCTCGGCAAAGACCTGAGCATTGCGCTCCTGATGATTACCGGCTGCGAACGGATAGGGCACCAAAAGCGACGCTCTCCCGCACAGGGCGAGTTCGGCAAGCGTTGACGCCCCGGCACGAGACACCACCAGGTGCGCCTGCCGGTACCATGAAGCCATATCATCAACAAACGGCTTTACCTCTGCCGTAATGCCACAGGCAGCATACTGCTGCCGGAGCATCTCAGCGTCATCCCTGCCTGCCTGATGCAGCACCCAGAGCCGATCCGCACAATCACTCAGATGCGGCAGTGCTGCTGCCATTGCACAATTCAGGGCATGGGCACCTTGACTCCCACCGCAGACAAGCAGACAGAACCTGCCACGGGGTGGAAGCGGTTGCGGACTGAATGCTTGTCTGACCGGCAATCCAGTAACGATCGTTTTTGATCGCGGGAAAAAGACGCTGCTTTCTTCAAAGCTGACAAAAACGTTTTGGACAATCCGCGCTAAAATACGGTTGGCAAGCCCCGGCACACTGTTTTGCTCATGAATCGCTGCCGGAATTCCCATCACCCAAGCTGCAACGACTGCGGGGAATGAACTGTAGCCACCCAGTCCCAAAACAATGTCTGCGCGCGCTGCCCCAAGGTGCCCGAGCGCCTGACAGCAGGCAACAAGAACCGCAGCAAGCGCCACTCCTTGCTGGATTACCTTTTTCCCCCGCACCCCTCTGCTGCACAGAGTTTTCAAAGGGAACCCCACTGTAGGCAACACCCGCGTCTCAATGCCTTGAGAGCTTCCCAGAAAAAGAATGTGTGTCTGCGGATCGTGTCGCATAAATTCCTGAGCTATGGCGATGCCCGGAAACAAATGCCCGCCGGTGCCGCCGCCTGCAATCACCACATTCATGACCGCGCCGTAAAATGAGATTGCCCTGCAATGCTCAGCAAAATCCCAATGCTGAGCTGATTCACCAGAAGCGCCGTCCCTCCGTAACTGAGAAACGGCAGGGGCATGCCTTTGGTCGGTAGCAGCCCGGTGACAACTCCCATATTGAGTAACGTTTGCACGCCGATCAGCACGACAATGCCCACCGCAATATAACAGCCAAACGGGTCATAGGACTGCAGAGCGATTTTTATCCCGCACACGACCAGCACCGCAAACAGGGCGATAACAATAATCACGCCGACAAAACCAAGCTCTTCGCCAATCACCGATAAAATGAAATCCGTATGCGGCTCGGGCAGATAGTAGAGTTTTTGATATCCTTTCCCCAGTCCGGTTCCGGTCAGTCCGCCTGAGCCGAACGCAAGAAATGACTGGATGATTTGAAAACCGCTGCCCGTCGGATCCTTCCACGGGTCAAGGAATGTCAAGCACCGCTCAAGCCGATAGCCTTTCTGAATGATCAGGAACGCTCCTGCAGTACATGCGATCAGTGTCAGCGCAATCAGGTACTTCCGGTGGGCACCTGCGATATACAGCATCACAAAGACGACCACCGCAAGCATCATTGCCGTGCCAAAATCAGGCTGCACCACAATCAGTGCACACAGCGGAAGCGTTATCATCAGATGGGGCACCACGCCCACCCAAAAGGTTTTCATGCGCTCAGGGTCTTTTTTGGAAAGCGAGCAGGCAAGCGCAATAATAAGAGCGAGTTTTGCAAGCTCCGCAGGCTGAAACGTCAGCGGTCCCACCCCAAGCCACCGCACCGCGCCACCTGCCTTAATGCCGAGCCCCGGCACGAGCACCAGACCGAGCAGCACCAGACAGAACCCCCAGAAGGGATACGCCCACCGCCGCAACACGCAATAGGGAATGCGCATCATGACGAGCATGCCGATAATCCCGCACACCCCGAACAGGAGCTGCTTTTTCAAAAAATAGGTGCTGTCCTGATACTTCTGCGCTGCAACCAGCGAGCTCGAGCTGTAAATCATAATGATCCCGAGCCCAATCAACGCTAACGGAATGCACAACAGTAAAGTTTGCGTCAGGTTTTTGGTGTACATGGCTGTGCAGTACCTGCTAATTTGGCAACCGCTTCCCTAAAGCACCTCCCACGGTGTTCATAACTCTGAAACATATCAAAGCTTGCACATGCGGGCGATAGCAGCACCCGGTCGCCCACACATGCTCGCGAAAATGCTTGTGCAACTGCTGCTTCAAGCGATTCTGCGCGCACCGTTGGAACCAGAGCACCCAGTTCAGCTACAATCCGATCCTGCGCTTCGCCGATCACAATCAACGCCTTCACCTTCTGCGCAACCAGTTCTCGCAGCGGCTGGTAGCTTCCGCCCTTATCCTTGCCGCCTGCGATGAGAATAATCGGCGGGTCAAGGCTCTCAAGTGACCTGACACAGGCACCGACATTGGTACCCTTTGAATCATTGTAAAACGCAATACCGTCCACCTCAGCGACAAACTCCATACGGTGCGGCAGCCCCTGAAAACTAACGATGCTGGTGCGGATTATCTCAAGAGGCAACCCACAGGCAAACCCCACCGCCGCAGCAGCAAGCATGTTTTCACGGTTGTGTGCACCCTGCAGCCGGGCTCCCGCGAGTGAAAAAGTCTGCTCAGGGGTGTGTCTTTGTTGTAGGTGCACCTGCCCGTTGTAAAAAATGCCCTCATCAAGCCTGCTCGTCGTGCTGAAAAAACAGACCCGTGCCCGTACCTGCTGCGCCAACGAGCGGACATGCGGATCGTCATAGTTCAGTACCACGACATCAGAGGCTTGCTGGTTCTTGAAAATAGCGGCTTTTGCCTGCACATAGTCTTCAAACGTGGGATGACGGTCTAGATGGTCTTCCGTGAGGTTCAACAGCACACTCACCGCAGGGCGGAACTGCTCGATCGCTTCAAGCTGGAAACTGCTGACTTCTGCCACGACATAGTCAAAAGATTCCGGTACCATCACCGCCTCAATCAGCGGCGTGCCGATGTTCCCGCCCACAAACACTTTTTTGCCAGCCTGCTGCAGCATGCTACCGATCAGGGCAGTGGTCGTGGTCTTGCCATTGGTTCCGGTCACGGCAATGAGCGGTGCGTGGAGAAAACGAAATGCCAGCTCAATTTCGCTGATTACCTCGATGCCGCGGCTGCGCGCTTCGATGATCGGACGCTGCATGAGCGATACACCGGGGCTAACAACAATGCAGTCCTGGTGGACAAACGTTTCAATCCGGTGTGCGCCGGTTTCTACGGTAACACCTTGACGCACAAACTCCCGGGGTAGTTCGATTCGGTTTTGGATATCGTTGAGGGTTACCACCGCGCCGTGTTGGAGCAAAAACCGCGTCGTGGAAAAGCCTGTTTTCCCAAACCCGACAACCAGCATTTTTTTCCCAGTAAGCTCCATCTCTCACCTCAATTTCAGCGTGCTGATCGCAAGCAGCGCAAACACACTGCCGATAATCCAGAACCGCACGATGACCTTAGGTTCTGCCCAGCCGGCAAGTTCAAAATGATGATGCAGCGGTGCCATCTTAAAAACCCGTTTGCGTCGCAGTTTAAATGAGCCAACCTGCACCATGACCGACAATGCTTCAAGCACAAACACACCGCCGACAATCGCCAGGAGCATCTCATGTTTGGTAATCACGGCAACTGTTCCCAGCGATCCGCCCAGTGCAAGCGACCCGACATCTCCCATAAAGATTTCAGCCGGATGCGAGTTGAACCAGAGGAACCCCATGCCAGCACCGACCAGCGCACCGCAAAACACCGTTAGCTCACCGGCACCGCTGACAAAAGTGATTTTCAGATACTGTGCAATACCAGCATGCCCGGTGCTGTAGGAAAACAGCAGGTACGTGGCAGCTACAATCAACACCAGTCCTATTGCCAGCCCGTCCAGCCCGTCGGTCAGGTTCACAGCATTGGAAGCGCCGGTGATGACAAAAACAACAAACGGAATGTACCAGATGCCAAGATCTGGCAACACACGCTTAAAAAACGGAATGCTCAAATGGGTCGAGTGGCTTGGCATGCTGTAGAGGATGACCGCAACAACCGTGGCAACCACGATCTGCAGAGCAAATTTTTTACGTGCGCGCAGCCCCCGTGCGCTTGCACCGCTCAGTTTTTTCCAGTCATCAAGCAGTCCGATAGCCCCCATTCCCACAAGAGAAAACAGAACCACCCAGACATACTGATTGCCAAGGTCTGCCCAGAGCCCGGTTGCGACCACCACGGAAAAAAGAATCAGCAGTCCGCCGCCCGTCGGCGTGCCGGTCTTTTTCAGGTGCGTGGCAGGACCATCGTCCCGCACATATTGTCCGATCCGTCGTGCCTGCAATTTTTTGATGAGCAGTGGCATCAGGACCAGCGTTAGCACCAGTGCCGTTACCGTGGCGTAGATCGTTCGGAACGTAATATAGCGAAATACGTTAAACAGGCTGATATATTCGTGCAGTGGATAGAGTAATAAGTAAAGCATGGTGTTCTTACCCTGTCTGCGGTACTGCCGTAGCCGCCGTAATACTGCTCTGGAGCAGAGCGATGACCCGCTCCATGCGCATTCTGCGTGATCCCTTCACCAAAATAGCATCTCCGGCGCGCACTAGATTCACCAGCACCCTGCCAAGCGCATCGGCGTCTGCACGACACACAATCCGGTCAGTGGGCATACCCCCTGAACGTGCACCCTTGCAGGTTGCGTCTGCAAACTGACCGGTTACGAGCAGATAGTCCAGTGACAACGCTGCCACCTCCTGTCCGAGCCGATAGTGAAATGCTGATGACTGCTCCCCCAGTTCAAGCATGTCGCCAAGCACTGCAATACGGCGGTGCGCGTCAGCCATAGAAGCAAGTACCTTGAGTGCGTGCTGCATGGAGGCAGGATTTGCATTGTACGCGTCATTGATGATTCGCAGCCCCCCCACACACACGGTCTCCATTCTGCCCTGAACGCCGGTGAATGCCTCAAGCCCTGCGACAATATCCTCCAGGTCCATACCGAGCGCATCAGCGATCGCCGCAGCAGCAAGCGCATTGCTGAGAAAATGCATCCCCGGCATTCTGAGCCGTACCGCTGCAGTTTTTCCGCGCACCTGCAGGACAAAGCTGGTCCCGAATCCGTTGCTCTGGCAGTCTCCTGCAACCGTGACCTCACCGCCGTGAATGCCAAAGGTCAGGACGCGGGCTTGTGTCCGGGCTGCAAGCCAGTCGGCAAAGGGGTCATCACGATTGACAATGGCGCTCCCGTTCTGCGGTAGACTTTCAAACAGTTCAGCTTTTGCTGCAGCAACCGTCTCAAGTGTTTTTAGTTGCTCAAGGTGCGATGGCCCGATATTGGTGATAAGCCCGATGCTCGGCTTGCTCATCGCACACAAGCTACTGAGCTCTCCCCGTTCGCTCATACCCAATTCAAGAATCGCAGTCTCATGCTCTGGCTGCAGCATGCACAGTGACAGCGGAACGCCAATCAGATTATTGAAATTTCCCGGGGTGCGAAAACACCTGTGCCGTCGTGCAACAATCGCCCATGCCATTTCTTTGGTTGAGGTCTTGCCGTTACTGCCGGTAATTGCAACAACCGTCGTTGCACACCGTTCACGCCAACACCGGGCAATGTCTGCCAGTGCACGCAGCGGGTCATCAACCTCAATGACTGCTCCGCCGGCACTGACTTCAGCAGCAAGCCTGACACCGCGCTGCACCAGCGTCCCCAGTGCACCTGCTGCAAACGCTGCAGGAATAAACGAGTGCCCATCGGCATGGGATCCGCGCAGCGGTACAAACAGAGCATGGGATTCAACAGCTCGTGAGTCAGTGGTAACACTTTTGATTATCGTGTCTGGTGCTCCGGCACAAAGGGTGCCGTTCGTTGCCCAGCATATTTCAGCGACGGTAAGTTCCATGTGTGTCAATTTCCCTCAGCCACCCGTGTACGTGGTGCTCCATGCTCATAAGGATGCGAAGCTATCAGCAAGCGCTTCACGCGCTACGTCCCGATCATCAAAATGTGTTCTAATGCCGCGCACTTCCTGATAGGTTTCGTGCCCCTTGCCCGCGATCAGCACAACATCGCCTGCACGGGCACTGGCAAGCGCAGTCCGGATTGCTGCACGACGGTCAGGCACCAGTGCATAGCACCTGCTGCTTTCTGGTGTCAGGCGCTTAGCAGTGGTACGCGTATATCCCTGCTGAAGCACACCCGGTTCAATCTCGCTGATAATTGCCTCAGGATCCTCGCTGCGCGGATTATCAGAGGTAAGAATCACCACAGCGCTGTACCGTGCAGCAACCGAACCCATAACCGGTCGCTTGGCACGGTCGCGGTCGCCACCGCACCCGAACACGGTAATAATTCTCTGAGCACCTGCTTGGGTGAGGGTCGCGAGCACCTGCTCGAGCGCATCGCCGGTATGCGCATAATCAACAAACACTGAAAGTCCTTTGGTGTTTTCGATACGCTCCATCCTGCCGGGCACGCCCGTCAGCCGGGCAATACCCTGCGGGATTGCATCAGGGGGAATACCACAAGCTGTCGCAACTGCCACGGCAGCAAGAATGTTCATGAGGTTAAACCTGCCGATCAGTGGCGACTGAATTGACACCAAAGCCTGTGGTGTTGCAATCTCTGCCCGGATACCCTGCAGCGAGATTTGGGCGTGTTCCACATGAACATCAGCCTCAGACATTCCGTACGTCAGCGCAGGCGTTTTCACACGGCTCAGCAGTGCTGCTCCATACGGATCATCACGGTTGACGATGGCAATGGTGCGCTGTTTCTTGGATGCAGGAAGCACTTCGGTGAAAAATCGCTCCTTGGCTTTGAAATACTCATCCATGGTACCATGGTAATCAAGGTGCTCGGGGGTAAGGTTGGTAAACACTGCAACGTCAAAAGAGCAGCCGTCAACACGGCGCTGCTGCAAACCGTGGGACGAGACTTCCATAACCACATACTGCGTCCCTGCATCAGCCATATCACGAAACAGCGATTGGAGCCTGAGCTGATCCGGGGTTGTCCGGTCAGCAGCACGGCAGCCACTGCCATATCGGTAGGCAATGGTGCTGATCAGTCCTGTCTGAAAACCCGCTGCGCAGAGTATGGACTCAGTGAGAAACGCTGTGGTTGTTTTGCCGTTTGTCCCGGTGATACCGATAAGGCGCAGTCGTTCAGACGGGTAATCGTAGAACCGCGCCGCAAGCGCTGCAAGCGCTGCACGAGTATCGGCAACAACAAGGTTTGCTACCCCGGGCATTCGAAACGGCTTCTGGGTAACAAACGCACGTGCACCGGCTCGGTAGGCATCCGGTAAAAAGGCATGTCCGTCGGTTGTGGTGCCGGGAAGCGCAACAAACAGTGAGTTTGGTGAAGCCTGCGCTGAATGGGTCGCTATGGTAGAAACATTGATACTGTCATCGCCATAAACTTCCTGAACACCCGGTACATCAGTCAGGTTCTTAAAATTCATCCCATTGATTCAAAATGGTGAACGATTTTTTTCGTTTCCTGCCACGTGCGCTCTGGTGTCTTCGGCAGCTCCTTGACCTGCTGTTGGGGCACCACGTGCAGGTAATTCAACACAGCCTGCGCTATTTTGCTGAAAGCTGGCGCTGCAATTTCTCCGCCGTACTTCATCTTCTGCGGTTCATCAATCATCACTAGAATGGTAATATGCGGATCATCTGCGGGCACGAACCCCACAAACGACGCAAGAACTTTGCTGCGCGAATAGCCGTTCTCATCAAGTTTCTGCGAGGTGCCGGTTTTCCCGGCGACCGAAAAACCCGGTACTGCTGCGCGGGTACCCGTGCCGCCCGGCAAAACGACCTGCTGCAGTATGGAGCGCATGGTCGCAACAGTTTCTTCAGAGATAACCCGATGTCGAATCAGCGGGGTGATTTCTTGCACGGTCATCCCCGCCGGATCAACGATGCGCTTCACCAGCGTCGGTCGCAGTAACAACCCACCATTGGCAATCGCACTGTAGGCAGTGGCAAGCTGCAACGGCGTTACGGTGATGCTGTGACCAAAAGAAATCGTGCTCTGAGTATGTTCTGAGCAGACAGCAAGCGGGGGCATAAATCCCGAAGCTTCGACGGGAAACTGAATACCGGTCGGCTGGGTAAACCCAAACCGTTTTATATATTTATAGAGCTGTTCGCGGCCAAGCTGCCGACCGATTTTACTTGCACCGATATTGCTTGAGTGCTTGATTATGGAGGCAACATCGAGCCACCCATACGCATGCACATCGTGAATAACCTTATTTGCAATATGGTAGGCACCATTTTCACAGAAAAAAAGGTCGGTCGGTCTGACGACGCGCTCCTCAAGCGCTGCAGCGACAAGAAAGGTTTTAAACGTTGAGCCTGGTTCAAACACATCAGTAATGGTTCGGTTGCGCCACGTCTCGGGTGCTGCCTCACCATACTGGTTTGGATTAAACCTCGGAACCACGGCTGCAGCAAGCACCTCGCCGGTGTAGGGCTCCATGACCACGGCGATCCCGCCTTTTGCCTGCCCTGCGGCTACTGCAGCTTCCAGCTCCTTTTCAGCAATATACTGAATAGTCTTGTCAATGGTGAGCACCACATCATAGCCTTGTGTCTGGTCAGCGTTCTGAATACCTTCGACAAACACCCGCCCACCGCGTGCATCCCGGTCAACATAGATTTTCCTCGGGGTCCCCTTGAGTATTCGGTCATATTCCCGCTCGATCCCTTCAAGTCCCTGAGTATCCAATCCGGCAAACCCCACGACCTGTCCTGCAAGTTCATTGTGGGGGTAAAACCGCTGTGACTCTTTAAGAAAACCAATACCATCAAGTTTGAGCTCGCGGATCTGCTCGACCTGTTCAGCCGAGAGCTTTCGCTTAATCCACACAAACGGCTTGGGACTTGCCAGCAGGTTCTCAATCTCATGCTGCGGCATACCCAGCACCGGCGACAGTTTTCCTGCAACACTGCGCCGGTTTTCAATAAGCCGTGGCCGCGCATAGAGCGACTCGACTTCGATGCTCACCGCAAGTTCAGCACCATTGCGGTCAAAAATCGTGCCGCGCCACGGCGCAAGGGTGACGGTGGTCTGATACTGTCCCCGCAAAAAACCTTGCAGCTCTTCAGACTGCACGACCTGCAAACAAAAAACACGCAGTGCAACCACAGCAAACAGCGCAAGCATCAGGAAACCGACGAAGCGGATATGCTTGGTTAATTCTTTGCGGCTTCTCATTTTGACCATGGCAGTATCACGATCTGATCAGGACGCGGCACCCTCATCTCCAGCTTTGTGGTTGCAATGCGCTCAATGCGCGAAGGCGACCGGAGTGCTGCACGTTCGAGTTTGAGTTTTTTGTTTTCCTGAACCAGTGCTTCATGGGTATGGTAAGCGTCTGAAATACGATAACCGACTTCAAGAAAATAAATCCGGATCCACAAGGCGAAAAAAAATGCTGTCAAAAGCAGCACCGCCATACAGACAATATAGATTGAATCTCGTGCAGTCTCATCAGTATCGCGTCTGATGTTTTGACGTGCCAAAAAATTGGTATGAATAAACCGTTCAGCAACACGAGCAACGCCGATCATGCGGTACCCACCTTTTCTGCTACCCGCAACCGCGCACTGCGCGCGCGGGGATTGGAGGCAACTTCGCGAGCCGATGGCTGCAGCGGTTTTTTCGTAAGCACCCGCATTGTCTGTTTTCCGCCACAGACGCATACCGGCACCGTTGCTGGGCAGCGGCATCCCCGTTCCCAGCTGCGAAACTTGTTTTTCACCAACACATCTTCAAGTGAATGAAAAGAAATAACGCAGACTCTGCCCTGCGGTGAAAGAAGCTCAGCCGCAGCCTCAAGCCCATGCTCGAGGTTGCTCAGTTCGTCATTGACCGCAATCCGAATCGCCTGAAAGGTTTTTGTTGCCGGGTGAATGCGGGTCGTCTGAAAACGGGAGGGAATTGCCGTGAGCACCAGACGGGCAAGCTGCGTTGTGGTGGACAGAGGCTCATGCTCACGAGCCTGAATAACATGGTGAGCTATGCGTCGTGCCCAGCGTTCTTGTCCAAAGCGATGCAGCACCTCAGCCAGTTCCTGTTCAGACCAACGTGCCAAAAGATCACGTGCAGTTACCTGAGCGGTGCTGTCCATCCGCATATCCAGAGGTGCCTCGATTGTAAAACTAAATCCCCGCTGCGGGTCTTTCAGCTGCTGTGTTGAAACCCCAAGATCAAACACAATACCGTCAATAGCCCGAACCCCGATGCCGGCAAGCAGCTCCCGAAGGTTTTTGAAATTGCCGTGCAGCACCCTTACCTTTTCACCAAAAGCAGCCAGTTTTGCCTGCGAGCGCTGCACTGCCTGAGGATCGCAGTCAAGCGCAATCAGCCGAGCAATACCCGGATACTGACGCAATAAATAGATTCCATGCCCACCGCTCCCCGACGTTGCATCAACGTAAGTTCCTCCTTCACGGCAGGCGAGCATTGTCGCGACCTCGGCTGCCATCACGGGCACATGTTCTGGAAGCATACCGACCCTTACAGTCCGACATCATGTCGAAATGCCCTGAGTTCATCTGATTCTGAAAAACCATCGCCCGGCTGGATCATGCTGTAAAAGCGCTCGGCATTCCATATTTCAAAATGATCAATCAGCCCGACGATCACAACATTCTTTTCAAGCTGTGCATATTTCTTCAGGCTCGGCGGTACTAAAATACGACCCTGTTTGTCAAGGCAACATTCGCTCACACCGCCGATCAAAAAGCGTTTAAAATTTTTAACCTCTGCTGACGTATCAGGTCTGCTCAGAATTTTGCGCTCAACCTCTGCCCATTCCTCGGCTGGATAGCCGATCAAACACATATCAAGATTGGTAAGCATGATTGTCGGATCATTACGCTTGGTGAGCACATCCCGGAATTTTGCAGGCATAATGATACGACCCTTGTCGTCAATTGTTTGGTCGCTTCTGCCCCGGAACATTGTGTTACCTCTTATCCCCCAGTTTTTACCATAATTTACCACTATACTGTTGCAATATAGTATGACACCCCCACCTTGTCAAGCAAAAAAATAAGTTTTTTCAATTATTTTAAAGACAATTTCGGCAAATAAACACAATATATTGTTATGGTAAGATTATATACTACTACATATAGAAAAAATTAAAAAAATAGAAAAGAAATAAAACAAAAACCGCCAAATATAACTATTTTCCTCTCATGTTGATTTTTGGCAAATATTGACTAAAAAAGCCTTGAAGTTTACTATGTAAAATTATATTTTTAAAAAAAGTATTATGTAAGGGCTTCTCTCTATGAAAAAACAGATTCTTGACCCATTCATAGCGGTCTGTATAATAATCGGAATAACTTTTCACGCGTACGCAGAAGAGGAGTATTATTTTACCGTTCAGCTCATGGCAACCGTTGCAGAAGCAACAGCAAAAGCCTGCAGCCAGCAAATGGGAAATAAGGGAATCGAAACATTCATAGAGCACCCGGACAACAACACGAAAGCCACAGCTTCTTTCTGGAAGGTTAAAACCGGCATGTTTGCGATTAGAACCGATGCAGAGCACTATGCTGCTGAGTTGAAATCACAGGGAATTGACTGCTGGGTAACAACAACCGTAAAAAAACCGCAAAAGGCTCAAACGCTCGCTCAGGCTGTGGCTGTAGGAGACAACAGCTCGGCACAAAACAAAAAAATTGTTTCTAAGAAAGCAGACAAACCGTTACCGGTTACATTCACCTATAGATACTTTAATCCTGATGATGGCGCCGTCCATATAACCTCATCCCTTGCCACAATCCCGGCGCGGTTGCGTCAGGACATCAGAGAAATCTCAGTATATCCGGTAACGGTGCAGCACCTCGATCCCAAAACACTGCTGGTCACCCTTGCGTTTGGCAGCGAAACAAAAAAGGTGCGCCTTGTCGAGCTTGAGCCTCCTGATCGCACGATTCCCCCGATGTGTATCGCATCGCTTGAAACATTTCTTGCCGGAAATGACCTACGGCTTAAATACTTCCCTGCCCGCACTTCAGCAGACGGAGCGGTGGAAGGTTCACTGTATTTAAAAAATGGTGATACCCTCGCCCTGGAAATGGTAAAAAGAGGCATAGCAACCTACAGCCCTCAAAGTGTTCAATTTTTTGAACGGCATCTGTTTCAGGAAGCGAAAGAAAAAGCGTGCAGGGAAAAGCTGTGCATCTGGGAAAACAACTAAAACAGGCTCCATCTGCATTATGATGACAGTAAAACTGCTGACAGAGCAAATGATGCATTGAGAAAAAGAAAAAAATACCGAAAAACAAACCATACAATAACACACCACTGGAACCGGTAACCTCTCTCAATGGTGAGAATTGGAAAAGGAGAAAAAATCAGATGAAAAAAATTGGCCTCGGGACACGGCCATCAGAAATCAAAGAACGAAACAAAAACATAGACCTTGACGCCCCCCACCAAGAAGACGCATTGGATCGCCGTCCGGCTCCGCGCACAAGCAGACCTGCTCGTACGGCAACAGCTCTATCTCCTGCTAAGCTTTTTGCCATTGTCCTTATCTCAGTTGCAGTCAGTATTGTGATTACCATCGGACTGATGACCGGTTTTACGCTCAGCTTGGAAATAGAGGCGGTGCGATTTGCATCTGCAGGCAAAGAGTTTGAGGTTAAAAATGGAAGTAGCTTTACTATAAACTATTCTGACGGCTTGCACCTGATGCAGGTGATACCGAAGGGCTTTTACCGCATTTTTCCGCCGCAGGATATCAGGGTTGAAATAGCCGGCATTGTGGAAACAGTAAACCACTATCATGAAAACCTTATTCCTCTGCTCAAGCCTGAGGAAAAGCTTACCTACGATGTTTTAATTTCACAATCAGGACAGCCGCTCGGAAAAATCTCTTTTACCCTTGCCATGGATGCTCAGGCTTGGATTGCCCGTGCCGATTCCCTTGAAGACAAAAAATTCCAGATACTCTGTTACAAACGGGCACGGGATCTCAATCCCGAATCCGAGGAAGCTCATATTGCCCTTGGTCGTTTATATGAGAGTGAACAAAAGTATCAGCAGGCAATCCCTGAGTACGAAGCAGTCATACGGATTAAGCCTGACAATGTTCAGGCGTTGCAATCACTGGTAAAACTGTATAAAAAGACTGGTAAAACCGCTCAGGTAATTGACCTCTATGAAAAGCTCGCAAAAATAGACAGCGCCAAAGCAGATGACTATAATTATCAGGCAGGTCTTATCGCAGAAAATCAGGGTTCTGATGCCCGTGCGCTTGAGCTGTATCAGAACGCGCTTGCCAGCAATAAAGCCCATGTTGATGCCCGGCAGCGTGTGATCAAACTTTATGAAAAGAATAAGCAGTGGAAAAAAGCAATCGAACACGCACAGATGCTCCTCGAACTCAATCCTAAAAATGCCGACCTGTATCTCTATATTTCAGATATATACGCCAAACAAAATAATCTCCCTGAAGCACTAAAAGCTGCTGAGCAGGCTCAGAAGCTGAGACCATCAGACGCTGCCGTGAACCTGCAGCTTGCGCTCCTGTATGAAAAATCGAAAAACGAGGATAAGGCAATCGAGTATTACAAAAAAGCTTTGACGGGAAGCAAAAAAAATGCTGCAGCATATAATAACCTCGGGCTTCTGCTTGAAAAAAAGGGCAATCTCAAGGAAGCGATTGAATACTATGAGACAGCGCTGAAGATTGACCCCAAAAACTTCGACGTGTATCGCAATCTGGGGGATGCCTACGAAAAAAACGGCAATATAAAGAAAGCCATTGAGATTTATGAGAAGCTTCTGAGCATTGATAAAAACAACCTCGATGCACTGGAGGCGCTGGCTATTTTAAACTACAAGGCAGGGGCAAAAGAAAAATCACTTGAAGCATATAGAGGGCTTTCCCAGCTTGAACCTAAAAAAGTGCTCTGGCACCAGAAATTAGCGTACCTCTATGAAGACCTCGGGAAAATTGACAGTGCCCGTGACGAGTACAAAACCATTCTTTCGCTGGATCCCAACAACACCGAAGCCAAGCAAAAATACGTTGAGCTCGCAAAGCGGAAAATAAAAACCAAAGCCAAATAACGACCCGTGCAAATCAGCGCTTGCTTTTCCATCCAAAAACATATATAAGGATACTGAAATTTTACTAAGCGCCCTTAGCTCAGTTGGATAGAGTGGCGGACTACGAATCCGCAGGTCAGAGGTTCGAATCCTCTAGGGCGCGCCAATAAAATTTAAGCACTTAGGCTCTCGCAGGCTTAAGTGCTTTTTTCATTCTAATCTCTATTAGAACGAACTCACCTATATTAGGTCAACGCAGCCATTCAGTTTCAATTCTTTTCAGCACCACATCAATAGATCGTGCAAGTGCTGGTGAAGCATACTGTCTTATTTCTCCTGCAAGCTCGGTCACCCTGCGATACTTACTGCTATTAAGTCCTATATTACCCTCTTCGCGCAGTATCGCTGTAAGCTCGCACAGAAGTGCTCGGACTTTTTCTCTGATGTCAGGGTGGGTTTCTAAAATCTCTACAAGCTCTTGACTGTTGGCGTAGTAGAGCCCAATAAGCTCAAGCCCCGCTTTGGTTTTCGCAAGCCGCTTGTCTCTGAACGCACGCAGCGCGTCAAGTTCAGCTTGTCTGTCCATGTCCAGCGCCTGCTCAGCAACACAAAACTTTACTGTTATCGTTGTTATGCTTGATGTGGTTGTCTCAGGCGGCGGCTGCACTACGGTCGTGGTTGACGTCGTCCCGCCTCCACCGCCGCCACCCGGTACTGTTGTTGTCGTGGTTGAACTCGTGGTCGTGGTGCTTGGCGCAGTTGTCGGTGGTGAACCGCCTCCTCCGGGACTGCCTCCAGATGAAGGCGGGCTCGGCGATGTGGTCGGAGTTGTTGATGGCGGAGCAGCAGGGTCAAAAACAGAAAGATTTATCCGTGTCACCGAACCCGGCTGCCCAAGGGTTATGACGCCGTTTTGAGGCTGGGTAATGGTCAAAGGATTACCGTTCCGGTACACGCGCACAACCGCTTTCTTGCCCGATCGTGCCCCATCCGGGTTCATAACTTCATCATATACCGGTATGTCAATGACATAGCAATGAGCGCTGTTCAAACCATCGCTGTCATACGCAGGCGGTTCGAAATCACTGTCGTCTTCCCGTACCACACGAAACTCATAACCAGCATCCTGCCCGCGAAGGAGCTTCCTCCCGTTTATGCTTACCTCTCCGCCGATCCTGATGGGGAAGCCCGGGGCCTGCCCTGCGTCAAGTGAAGCCGTAATATCAACGCGTGTCATGTTCCCCTTCTGCCCAAGCGTGATAAGTCCGCCAGCAGGGTTGCTGACAGAAAGCTGCCTTCCCTGCCAGTACACATGAAGCATTGCCTCTTCGCCCGGCTGTGCGCTGTCATCATTGTTATTCATGTTATTCATGATGATGTCAATGACATAGCAGTTTGTCTGATTAAGACCGTAGGTGTAAGGACGAGGATTAAAATCCGTACCGTCAGACCGTGTAAGATAGACTGATATGCCGCTGTCCATGCCGTAGGTTAATTTTATGCTGTTCAGCGTTATCTCATCGCCGATCCGTGTGGGTGTAGGGTATTCAGGCAGCGGTAGCGGTAGCGGGTGGCAATGGTCTCAGCCGACAAGTCCATGCGATTGGTGGCAAGCAGCAGGGTGTAGGTTGCCTGGGTTGTTCTGAAGGTTTTTTTGCTTGAGACACGGGATGTGCGGTGCGGGGTCGGCTCTCCCGTATGGAGTACCTGGATGATCCTGAGCAGGTGGGGGCAGTCTGCGCGGGTATGTTTATCCCCGACATACACAACCGTATCCTGAAGGACTCCTGCCTGGATATCAGCAGGGGTCAGCGCGCGCTGCTCCACAGAGTGCCAGACAGCGTTGTCCCGGAGCCGGATCACCACAGAGCTGCCATTGTCGATAATCTCTGACAGCAGCTTGTACTGTGCATAACCGGCATCCAGAATAGAGAGGGTGTCGGGTGCGAGCATCTGACGAAACAGCTTTTTTTCATTGGCGTTGGCATCGGTGACATATGCGCCGCGTGGCAGATGGGTTCGTATATCAAACTCCAGATGCAGTTTTGCCGCCCGGTGCTGGTCGTCCAGCCACAGGGCCCAGAGCATTCGGGGAACTGCGGGCAGCAGGGAACTGTCAACAGTCACCGGCGCCTGCTCAATATCTTTGAGCAGGGGATCCTTTTCAACACAGCAGGCTTTTTGGGCAAGCTGCTGCATCAGGGGTAGGAGCAGTTGGGGGTCAAATACCTGTGCGGCTTCTGAAAGGCTGCCCAGGCTTGTTGCCCGTATCCCCAGCGCGGCCTGCACTTTGTGAAGGGTCGAGGCCTGTTGGATAGCCCGAAGACTGGTAAGCACCGGATTGAAAAAGTAGAACAAAAGCAGGCAAATATACTGATCGTAGTGCAGCGTGCGGTTATGATGGTCGTGAATCAGATGAAAGCGCTCAAGCAGTGTGATAAAGCGTTTGAAATACTTATATCCGTGCAGGTCTGATTCTTTGACGGGACGCTTTTTCTTGGGGCCGCGTGCCATAGCAGGAAATTTTTCTTTTCCTATCGCTCCGCCGCCCTGTAACTTGAATGGTTTTTTATCATGCAGCTATCATACCGAACAGTATTGAGGATGTCCCCTTTCGAAACATCGTGAACAACGACCCGGACGTGAACAATTATCTGCGGGTGTCGTTTCTGCCCAATTACCGCGTGACGCTTGCCGAACGGCTCATTCCTGCGGCGGATCTTTCCGAGCAGATCTCGACCGCGGGCAAGGAGGCGTCAGGCACCGGCAACATGAAATTCGCGCTCAACGGCGCGGTCACGATCGGCACGCTGGACGGCGCCAACATCGAGATACTCGAGGAGGTGGGCAGCGACAATATTTTTATCTTCGGAAAAAACGCCGATGAAATCGTGCAGCTCAAAGGGCAGGGCTATGATCCGAAAGCCTTTATTCAAAAGTCGGTGCTGCTGCAAAAGGTGTTGCATTTGATTGAAACCGACCTTTTTTCGCTGAGCGAGCACGGGCTGTTCCGGCCGATTCTCGACGAGCTCACGCAGCATGACGAGTACTGCCTGATGGCTGATTTTGACGCGTACGTGGCTGCGCAGCTTGCCGCGGAAAGGGCCTACAGCGACCGGAACCGATGGGCCAGAATGTCGATTCTGAACGTGGCGCGGTGCAGCAAATTCTCAAGCAACCGCACGATCCACGAGTATTGCCGCAATATCTGGGGCGTGCAGCCCGTTGACATTCCGCTGGTTGACCGGCCGGAGTGAGCTGCAGTGGCAGCGTGGCACGTGGGTCGTGATTTATGAAAAGTGAGAAGTGAGCAGTGAACAGCTTCTTACTTTTCTCCTCTCACTTCTTTCCTCTTACGACTTTCATTTCACTTCTGCAACGAGCTGATAAGCTCCCCTGTCTCAAGCCGCTGCAGCATTTCTCCGATGGCATTTTTCAGATCATTGCCGGCTTTTGTCTGCAGGCGTTTGAGAAGCGATGTTATCCGCTCCTGCTGCCTGTCAGTCAGACGCGCCTGGCCGGCGGCGTTTATGTCCCGTATCAGGGAAAGATTGTCGAGAATGCAGCGCCACACGTCGTTGCGAAGCCGCCTGTCGCGGGCAAGGATTGCAGCAATTTCCGGCGAATGCTTATAGTACAGCCCGGTCAGGCGTCTACCCCCGGCTGACTGTTTCAGGAACGAATCTCGAAACGCTCTCAGCACGTCCAACGATATCCTGTTTTCCGGCGCGGCTGTCTGCTCAAGGAAACACGCGCTGCCGTCGCCCCCGCCCGCGCCGAGCATCAAATCAAGCGTCACGGAGCCGCCTGCGGTAACGGTAAATGAACGCGTCGCCGGCGCATGCGCCGCGTCGCTTGCCGTGAGCGTGAACGAGCCCGCGGTGTGAATCATCACGTAATAGCCCTGCGTCGAGGCCGTGACGCTGCCCGAGCTGCTTGCCACCCTCACGCCGTCAAGCAGGGCGCCGGTTGCCGCGTCAAGAACCGATCCGGTCACAATGCCCGCGCCGGCGGTGGTTGTCTGCAGACTGAAGGACTGGCTTGACGCCGTTTGGTTGGTGACCTGATAAGTCCACGTGCCCTGCGCGGCATTGGGTATGCGTATTTCAGACAGTGTCGCGGTGATGGGCACCGCGTTTTGCAGGTAGGGCTTCCTGTCGGGCGTGAATATCTGCAGGAGTATCGCCCCTCCGGTGCCGTTCTGCTCGGACATGCGTTTGCCGAGCATGCTGTTGCCCAGCAGGTACTGCAGGGTAAGGGACTGGCCGCTGAGATTGTTGAGCACCTGATAGTTGTTTGTGCCCGAAGGGTTGATATTGTCCTGTATCACGCTGACAACCTCAATCTGCGCGATGGTCATGGAGGTGTTGCCTGCCGCGTCGGCGGCTTGAACCACAAGGCCCTTCAAACCGGGGGCGGTTCCGTTATCCACGGTTGCCGCGACACTGTAGATACCGGAGCCGGGGATCACATCGGCGGCAGGGGTCGCGAACCCGGTGCTCGACAGGCTGCTGCCCGCGGTCGTCTGAAGCTGCATCGGCGTTTGAGGACCTCCGCCGATCGGCGAAAGGTCAATGAAGACCGAGGCGATGCCGCCTGTCTGACCCGATCCCCCGACCTGCACTGAAAAGACCACGGGCGTTGTGCCGTCTGCAGGAACGATAGACGGGATCGCCGAAGCTGAAGCGAGGGCGGGGCCTGCGGGCGCGGCGGCAAAGTCAATGCCGCTGATATCGCCCAGCAGAACGGTTATCTGCCGCGAGGCAGGGGTGAATGAAACGCCCTGCTTGAACGGCGTTACGGTGTATGCTCCGGGCGCCAGACCGCTGAACGCAAACGAACCGTCAGCCGCGCTTACCGTGCTTGTCTGCATGTTGCCGGTGAGAAAAACCTGCACGCCGCCGGCCGCGCTGCCGGAGATCGAGCCTGCGGCAGTAAAGGTGCCCACGCCCGGGGTGACCGTGATGAATCCGGTCTTTATTTTGGTGTCCGATCCCTCGGGTCCGGTTGCCGTCAGGCTGACCGTGTAGGCGCCGGGGACGGTATAGACATGCGAGGGATTCAGTCCGGCGCCGGTTTGACCGTCGCCGAAATTCCACAGCCGGTCGGTTATCGTGCCGGTGGAGGCGTCGGAGAATGAAACGGTAAAAGGCGCGTTGCCTGTGACGGCTGCGGCTGTGAAGTCAGCGACCGGCGCGGCCTGTGTTACCGTGATGACATTCACCTTGGTTTTTGCCGCAGAGCCGCTGCTGCCAATAACCGTGAGCGTTACGGTATAGGTTCCCCGCTGCGTGTAGGTATGGGTGACGGTCGAGCCCGAACCGGTCTGGCTGTCGCCGAAATCCCATGCGTATGTTCCGTCGGGAATATCCGACTGACCGGTAAACGCAACAACGAGCGGCGCGTTGCCGCGGTCCGGACTTGCCGTAAAATCAGCGGTAAAAAGTTCCTGCGGCGGCGGTTCAGGAGGCGTTGAAGTCGTGGTTGTTGACGATACTGTCGTCGGTGTACTGCCGCCGCCGCCGCCACCACCACCTCCTCCTGGGGCTGTTGTTGTCGTGGCAGGGGTGATTGATGTTGAAGATGATGTCTCTTCTACTGCATTTTTAAGAAACCTGCATGCAATTGCGCTGCTTGTTTCTGACTCTGTTGCGGAAAAACCGGCGACAACGATTTTGTCATCAGACTGAACGACAACAGCGTTAATCTCGTCATGGTCTTCTCTATCATATATGGCAACACCGCCATCGCCGAATGAAGAGTTGTCAAGTTCACCGTTTTGGGTAAGTCTTAACATGTAAGAATGTCCAGCGTTGTTTACAGTTTTTCGGGGTAAAAGTAAGCAATGAGTTTCTCCTCCGGGGTCATACCGTCAATACCCTTGTGAGGCCGTACCGTGTTATAGTAATTGACAAATCTCCTCAGCTCAGCCTTGCGATGAGCAGAGGATTCAAAACGGTTTTTTTCATGCCACAGTTCCATAAGCGTCCTGATCACCCGCTCGGCCTTGCCGTTGGTTCGGGGGGTGCGCACGCGGGTGAAGCGCTGCTCAATACCATACTGGGCACACAGCAGCATAAACCTGTGATGCCGGGGATCGCCCTTGTACTCTTTCCCGTTATCAGTATAGTACTGCTCAATAGTGTAGGGGCACTCATCAAGCACCTGCTGCAGAAATTTCCTGGCAGAGTACTGGGTTTTATCCGGCAGGATGGCTGCATACAGCTCACGGGAAAAATCATCAATGGCGACAAACAGATATTCCCGCGGATCTGTCCTTTTCTGCCCCTCAAGCAGCGGCAGTCGCTTGGTGTCCCCATGCATCATCTGTCCGGGGTAGTCCTTATTGTAGCGCTTTGCCTCCTGTTTCCTCTTTGCCTCAAGCTGTGCCTCAATCTTGGCAAGCCTTCTGATTCCGTATTGCAGACATCGAAACCGCTTATTGGTGCTG
>Ga0209162_1001260_pt1 | contig 25455 bp, 16 predicted proteins | sample YNPNPMetaG_FD_187121 | JGI IMG/M metagenome (GOLD analysis project Ga0209162, IMG submission 187121) | Anoxygenic and chlorotrophic microbial mat microbial communities from Yellowstone National Park, USA - YNP NP MetaG (SPAdes) (version 2) ...
GCTGGAAGCAATTGTACTCAAGCACGTACCCCAGCAATATTTCCGTCAGGACGGCTAATCCAGGAGGAGACATGCCCAAAGCGCTCATCACCGGCATCACCGGCCAGGACGGCTCATATCTGGCCGAGTTCTTGCTGGAAAAGGGCTACCAGGTCATCGGCATGGTGCGGCGCAGTTCGCTGATCAACCTGGGCCGCCTGCGCCACATTCAGGACCGCATCACGCTGGTGCAGGGCGACCTGCTCGACGAGGCCTCGCTGATCGGCCTGCTGCGCGAGTTCCGCCCCACCGAGGTCTATAACCTGGCCGCCCAGTCGTTCGTCCCCACGTCATGGCAGCAGCCCGTGCTGACCGGCGAGGTCACTGCCCTCGGCGTCACCCGCCTGCTGGACGCGATCATGATGGTGGACCCGTCCATCCGCTTCTACCAGGCCAGCTCCAGCGAGATGTTCGGCAAGGTGCAGGAAGTGCCACAGACCGAGCGCACGCCGTTCTACCCGCGCAGCCCCTACGGCGTGGCCAAGGTCTATGCCCACTGGATCACGGTCAACTACCGCGAGAGCTATGGCCTGCACGCCAGTTCGGGCATCCTCTTCAACCACGGCTCACCCCGCCGCGGGGTCGAGTTCGTCGAGCGCAAGATCGCCCTCGGCGTGGCGGCGATCAAGACCGGCCTGACCAGGGAGTTGCGCCTGGGCAACCTGGAGGCCAAGCGCGACCTGGGCTTCGCCGGCGATTACGTACGGGCCATGTGGCTGATGCTCCAGCAAGAACGGCCCGATAACTATGTCATCGCTACCGGCGAGACTCATTCCGTGCGCGAGATGTGTCAGGTCGCTTTCAGCCACGTCGGCCTGGACTATCGCGATTTCGTCCTCAGCGACGAGCGCTTCTTCCGCCCGGCGGAGGTGGATGTGCTGGTCGGCGACGCGACCAAGGCGCGCCGCGAGCTGGGCTGGCAACCGACCGTGAGCTTTGCCGACCTGATGCGCATGATGGTCGACGCCGACCTGCAGGCCCTCCAGCGGGGCGAGCGCTTCCCCGATGTGACGGAGATGACGACGCTGCGAAGGTGAGGCGTGAAACGTAAAACGTAAAACGTAAAACGTAAAATGTAAAACGTAAAATGTAAAACGTAAAATGTAAAACGTGAGAGTTGGGCGCACAAGGAGAGTTGAGTGCCAATGGAAGAAGTCAAGTGCTCTATTGAGCAATGCGACATCTTTGACTTTATGGCGTTCCACGTCGGAATGACCGTACTTCACCCTGGCGGTTTGTGGGCTACAGAGGGACTTGCCGAGAAATGTCACATTGCCAAAGGAAGCAGAGTTCTGGATGTTGGATGCGGCAAAGGCACAAGCGCTGTGTACCTGGCAAAGAGATATGGATGTCAGATCACGGGCGTGGATATTGAAGAGAGACTTGTAGAACAGGCAAACGAGCTGGCTCGAAGGCGAAAGGTCTCAGGGCAGGTCAGGTTCCAGATTGGAGATGCGCTTGATTTGCCCTTCCCCGCTCATGAGTTTGATGTCACCTTTTCTCAGGCGTTTCTCATCCTCGTAGCCGATAAGAAACAGGCAATCCGTGAGGCAATCAGGGTAACCAAACCTGGGGGTTTTATCGGTTGGCTGGAGTTGAGTTTCTACAAACAACCAACAGACAGCCTTTTCCGTGCGGCGACCTCTTCGGCTTGCGCATTTTGCATCCGCAACACACTCACATTTGACGAATGGCAGGCATTGTTTCAGGAATGTGGGATGGCTGATTTGGACGTTGTTACTGGTGAGATGGGGATGCGCCAGCGCCGTATGTTTCGAGACGAAGGGTTTCTGAATGCGGCAAAGATAATGTGGAAGTGGCTGTTCAATGCAAGAATACGAAAACGAATGGATGCGGTGTTTGAGTTCTTCCGTGAGCATAGCGAGTATATTGGGTACGGAATCTACGTGGGCAGAAAGCAATAGGCAAAAAGTGCGCCCAACACGCGCATCAAGCCGACACGCTCCGCTCCCCTTCGCTTCGCTCAGGGTCGCTCCGCGTGCGGCTGATGCGCCCACCGTGATGCGGCACGCAACACGCAACACGTAACACGCAACACGTAACACGCAACACGACACAAGCGAGGACACCATGAGTGACATCATTTTCGGTACCGACGGCTGGCGCGGGCGGATTGCCGAAGACTATACATTCGACAACGTGCGCCGCTGCGCGCAAGGTTATGCCCGCTACCTGCTCGACCAGGGCAAAGGAGGTGGCGCCGTCGTCGTGGGCTATGACCGCCGCTTCGCCGCCCACCTCTTTGCCGCCGCCGCCGCTGAGGTGATGGCCGCCAACGGCTTCCGCGTCTGGCTCACCGACGGCCCAACACCCACGCCCGTCATCTCCTATTCGGTCGTCGAGCGCCAGGCAGCCGGCGCGATCAACATCACCGCCAGCCATAACCCGCCGTGGGACTGCGGCTTCAAGGTGCGCGACGAGCACGGCGCGGCAGTGGCCCCCGACGGCCTGCGCCGCATCGAGGCCGCCATCCCCCCCATCGAGCAGGTCCGCCGCGTGGACCTGACCGACGCCCAGGCCGAAGGCCGCGTCCAGGTCTGGGACCCCGCCCCGGCCTATATCGACCACATCAGCCGCCTGGTCGACATCGAGCGCATCCGCCAGGCTGGCCTCCACCTGCTGGTCGAACCGATGTGGGGCAACGGCATCGGCTGGTTCCCGCGCCTGATGGACGGCGGGCGCACCCGCGTCACCGAGATCCACAACGTCCCCAACCCCCTCTTCCCTGAAATGAGCCGCCCAGAGCCGATCCCGCCCAACGTCGACGTCGGCCTGCGCAAGACGGTCGAGCTGGGCGCCGACGTCTGCCTGATCATGGACGGCGACGCCGACCGTATGGGCATCGGCGACGAGCACGGCGTCTTTGTCAACCAGCTCCAGGTCTATGCCCTGCTGGCCTATTACCTGCTCGAAGTGCGCGGCGAGCGCGGCGCTATCGTCAAGACGCTCTCGACGACATCGATGCTGGAAAAGCTCGGCCAGCTCTATGGCGTGCCCGTCTATCAGACCGGCGTGGGCTTCAAGTACGTCGCCCCCAAGATGCTGGAGACCGATGCCATGATCGGCGGCGAGGAGAGCGGCGGCTATGCCTTCCGCGGCAACGTCCCCGAACGCGACGGCATCCTGGGCAATCTCTACTTTCTCGACCTGATGGTGCGCACCGGCAAATCGCCCTCCCAACTGCTGGCCGACCTGTACGCAAAGCTGGGCGCCACCTACTACTATGACCGCGTCGACACCCGCTTCCCGCCGGCAAAGCGGCCGGAGGCGCAGGCCCGCCTGGACGCGGCGCGCCCCCAGCGCCTGGCCGGCCTGCCGGTAGCCCAGATCGACACCACCGACGGCTACAAGTACGTCCTGGCCGACGGCGGCTGGCTGCTCATCCGCTTCTCCGGCACCGAGCCGATCGTCCGCGTCTACTGCGAAACCACAGACGCAAGCAAAGTCAAACCGCTGCTGGACGAGGGGCTGAGGCTGGCGGGGTTGGCGTGAGAGTGTGCAAGTGTGCAAGTGTGCAAGTATGCAAGTATGCAAGTGTGCCGCGATACGCGATAAGCGATACGCGATATGCGATACGCGATAAGCGATAGGCGATCCGCGATATGCGATTAACCGACTCCCACGCCCACCTCGACTTCCCGCAGTTCAGCCGCGACCGGGCGGCGGTGATCGCCCGCGCGCGCCAGGCGGGAGTGGTCGCCATCCTCAACGTCGGCACGGACCTGGCTTCCAGCCGCGCAGCCGTGGCGCTGGCCCAGGAGCACGATTTCATCTACGCCGCCGTGGGCGTCCACCCGCACGACGCCAAAACGGTGACCCCCGCCCTGCTGGATGAGCTGCGCGACCTGGCCCGCCAGCCCAAAGTGGTCGCCATCGGCGAGATCGGGCTGGACTATTACCGCGACCTCTCGCCGCGCCCCCAGCAGCGCCAGGCCTTCGAGCAGCAGCTCGCCCTGGCCGCCGAACTGAACCTGCCGGTGGTCGTCCACAGCCGCGACGCCCACGACGACGTGCTGGCCATGCTGCGCGCCTGGTGCGCCGCTGCCCCTCCAGCAACAAACAGGGAACGCGGCGTCCTCCACTCCTATTCCGCCGGCCCGGAGCGGCTGGAGGAAGTGCTGGCGCTGGGCTTTTCCATCGGCATCTCCGGCCCGGTGACCTTTGCCAACGCCTACTCCCTGCGCGCCGTGGCGGCAGCCGTCCCCCTGGAGCGCCTGCTGCTGGAGACCGACTGCCCTTATCTGACGCCGGAACCCCATCGCGGGCAGCGCAACGAGCCGGCCTATGTCCGTTATGTCAGCCAGGCGGTGGCCGCCGCCCGCCAGGCCACGACAGAGACGGTGACCCGCGCCGCAGAGGCCAACGCCGCCCGCCTCTTTGCTATCTCTGGTTGATGAGGAAACACGTTGGAGCACCTGTCATTTCTTGGGCTTGTGCAGGATGACCTGAAAAGGGTCGAGGCCGTGCTGCGCGAGCAGCCCCTTGATCAGCACGAAGCGATCCACAGCGCCCTGGACTATCTGATAGGCAGCGGGGGCAAACGGCTGCGCCCTGCGCTGGTGCTCCTCTCCAGCGCCCTCTGCAACGCCGACAAGGAACGCGCCATCTACGCCGCCGCCGGCGTCGAGATGCTCCACACGGCCACCCTCGTCCACGACGACCTGATCGACGGCGCCCTGATGCGCCGCGGCAAGGGAACGCTGAACGCCCGCTGGACCCCCGGCGCGACGGTGCTCACCGGCGACTATCTCTTCGCCCGCGCCGCCTCCCTCGTCGCCCAGGCCGACAGCACCCGCCTGACCCGCCGCTTCGCCGAGACGCTGATGATCATCTGCAACGGCGAGATCGCCCAGATGTTCGACACCCACGCCCGCACCGTCACCCGCCAGCAGTACGAGCGGCGCATCTATGCCAAGACCGCCTCCCTCATCGCCCTCTCCACCCAGGCCGGGCCGATCCTGGCCCAGGCCGACGAGGCCATCAACCAGGCCCTCCTCGCCTACGGCGAGCAGCTCGGCCTGGCCTTCCAGATCGTGGACGACGTGCTCGACTTTGTCGCTGACGAGGAGACCCTGGGCAAGCCCACTGGCAGCGACCTGCGCCAGGGGCTGGTGACGCTGCCGACGCTGCTCTTCCTCGAAGCCGAGCCGGACCATCCGCTGCTGCGCCAGGTGCTCGCCGGCGCCGCCTCTGACGATGCGCTGCGCCAGGCCGTCCAGCTCATCGCCACCTCGCCAGTCATCCAGCAGGCACTGGCGATTGCCAGCGACTACTGCCAGCAGGCCGTCCAGGCCCTGCGCGACTTTCCCGCCAGCCCTTACAAGGAAGCCCTCTCCGAGCTGGCCGAGTTCACCGCCTGCCGCCGCTTCTGAGCTGCAATGCCTGACCTTTCCATCATCATCGTGAGCTGGAATGTCTGCGACCTGCTCCGCCGTTGCCTTCGCTCGGTCTTGGCGCGCGGCGGGAGGGCGCCGACGCTCCAGGTCATCGTCGTCGACAATGCCTCCGGCGACGGCAGCGTGCAGATGGTCGAGGCCGACTTCCCCGCCGTCCATCTCATCGTCAACCGCGAGAACCGCGGCTTTACCGTCGCCAACAACCAGGGCCTGGCTGTGGCCCAGGGGCGCTACGTCTTGCTGCTCAACCCCGATACCGAGGTTGTCGGCGACGCCCTGGCGACGATGGTCGCTTTCGCCGACGCCCACCCCGACGTCGGCATCATCGGCCCGCAACTGCGCAACCCCGACGGCTCGGTACAGTCCTCCCGCCGTCGCTTCCCCACCCTGGCGACGGCCTTTTTCGAGTCGACCTGGCTGCAGCCGCTGGCGCCCCGCCGCCTGCTGGAGCGCTACTATGTGCTCGACCAGCCAGACGACGCCACGCTGGACGTCGACTGGGTGGACGGTGCGGCGCTGCTGGCCCGCCGCGCCGCAATCGACCAGGTCGGCCCCCTCGACGAGGGCTTTTTCATGTACTCGGAAGAAATCGACTGGTGCCGCCGCTTCCGCCAGGCCGGCTGGCGCGTCGTCTATCTGCCCACCGCCCAGATCGTCCACCACCGTGGCAAGAGCAGCGACCAGGCCATCGCCGCCCGCCACATCCACTTCCAGAGCAGCAAGGTGCGTTATTTTCGCAAGCATCACGGCGCGCTGGCCGCCGAGTGCCTGCGGCTCTTTTTGTTGGGCAACTATGTGGCCCAGATCGCCGTCGAAGGCGCCAAGTGGCTGCTGGGCCACCGCCGCCCCCTGCGCGCCCAGCGCATCGCCGCCTACAGGCAGGTGCTGCGCTCAGGGCTGCGGCGACGGGCGGAATAGGTCCATGGGGCAGATTGAATCAAGGGGAGGATCGATGCGCATCGGCCTGATAACTGGCGAATTTCCCCCCGACCAGGGCGGCGTGGGCGATTTTACCCTCCGCCTGGGTGAGGCCCTGACCGCTCTCGGCCACGAAACCCACGTCATCACCACGGCGCGCCACACGCCCCACGCCACACGCACCACGCAACGCGCAACACCCCACCCCCTCACCGTCCACCGCACCATCCCCTCCTGGGGCTGGGGCTGCTGGCGACAGGTGCTGGCAACAGCCCAGGAGCTGGCGCTGGACGCGCTCGACCTGCAGTTCCAGACCACGGCCTACGGCATGCAGCCGGCGATCCACTTTGCGCCGCCGCCCGCGCAGCGTCCGCCGCTGGTGGTCACCTTCCACGACCTGAAAGTGCCCTACCTCTTCCCCAAGGCCGGCCCGCTGCGCTGGCAGATTGTGCGCCTCCTGGCCCGCCGCGCCGACGGGGTCATTGTGACCAACCAGGAAGACTATGCGCGCCTGGCCGCCGAAATCCCCGCCGCACGCCTGGCCCTCATCCCCATCGGCAGCAACATCTTCCGCGCCCCACCGCCGGATTATGACCGCGACGCCGAGCGCGCCCGCTGGGGCGTCGGCCCGACAGAGCTGCTGCTGGGCTACTTTGGCTTCCTTAACGAGAGCAAGGGCGGCGAGGAACTGATCCAGGCGCTGGCTCTGCTGGTCGAAGAGGGCGTCCCCGCCCACCTGCTGATGGTTGGCGGGCGCGTGGGCAGCTCGGACCCAACCAACCAGGCCTATGCAGCCCAGGTCGACGCCCTCATCGCCCGACTGGGCCTGCAAGAGCGCGTCCACTGGACCGGCTATGCGACGCCCGAAGCGGCCTCAGCGGGGCTGCTGGCCACAGACATCTGCGTGTTGCCCTACCGCGACGGCGTCTCGTTCCGCCGGGGCACGCTCCACGCCTGCCTGACCCATGGCCGGGCCATTGTCACCACCCAGCCTCCTATAGACCTGCCGCAGGTGCAGGATGGGCAGAACATGCTGCTGGTGCCGCCGCGCGACGCCGCCGCGCTGGCCGCAGCCGCAGCGCGCCTCTGGCGCGACGGCGCACTGCGGGCGCGTCTGGAGGAAGGAGCGACAGCGCTGGCCGCCGAGTTCACCTGGGAGCGCATCGCCCGGCAGACGGCGCTGTTCTTCGACAAGGTGCAGCATGGGGCAGCAGAATGACCGCCGGAGCGACATCACGCTCCCCCATCTGGCTGCCCCCTGGTGGGCGCCCGCCCTGGGCCTGGCCCTGCTGGCCTGGACGCTGCGCCTCTTCCGCCTGGGCGGGCCGAGTTTGTGGTACGATGAGGGCTACATCGTCTACCTGGCCCGCCTCCCGCTCTCCGCGATCCTCCCCTGGACCGCGGCCGATTTCACCCCGCCGCTCTACCACTGCGCCCAGGTGCTCTGGCTGCGCCTGGCCGGCGCGAGCGAGTTCGCCGTCCGCTTCCCCTCTGCCTGCGCCGGCCTGCTGACGGTGGCAGTCATCGTCCGCCTGGGATGCGATCTCGACAGCCGCCCCGCCGGCTTGCTCGCCGGCCTGCTGGCGACGATCTCGCCCTTTTACGTCTGGTACAGCCAGGAAGCGCGGATGTACATGCCGCAGGCGTTCTTTGCCACCTCCGCCACGCTCCTCCTGCTGCGCGCGCTGCGCCGCCCGGACCGACGTCGCCTGTGGGCAGGCTTTGCCCTGCTGGACATCCTGGCGCTCTACACCCACATCCCCAGCGGCTTTTTGCTGACCTTTCACGCCCTTGTCGTCTTCCTGACCGGCCTCCCCCCGCAAAAACGGCTGGCGCGCTGGGGCGGCGGCACGCTGGCGTTCGCCGCCGTGGGGCTGGCCCTGCTGCCCTGGCTGGCCTACGCCTGGCCGTTCCTGGCCGAGAACGCCGGCTACTGGCCCGGCAGGCTGAGCTGGCAGTTCGTGGCGCAGGAAGCGTTTGCCGGTTTCGTAACCGGCAGCCTGCTGGAGGGGACACCCCGCGACGCGACGGTCGTGCTGTGGGCTGTGGCCTACCTGGTCGGCTTCTTGCTGCTGGTCCTGTCCAGACGCCAGCGATGGAAGGCGCTCTTCCTGCTCGGCTACCTGGTCGTCCCCATCGCCGCCATGGCCTGGCTTTTCCACAACGTCCCCAAGTTCTCGCCCCGCCACCTCATCGTCAGCTCGCCGCCGCTGTTCTTGCTGCCGGCGTTCGGCGTGGTGCGCCTCTTCAGCGCCCCGCGGCGGCTGACGGCGGTCGCTGCCGCGCTGGCCTGCCTCCTCCTCGTCGCGCTGACCGCCACCGCGCTCCTCGGTTTGAGCAATCTCTATTTCAACCCCGCCTTTGCCAAAACCGATTTTCGCGCCGCCGCGCAGACAGTGCGCCAGGAGATGTCCCCCGGCGAAGTGGTGCTGATCGTACCCGGCCATATCTTTCCCGCCTGGGCCGTCTACTTTGGTGCCGATGACTGGCTGGCCCTGCCCCACGACCCCCTTCTCGACGTCACCCACGTCCTCCATTACCGCCACACGGCCGCCTGGATGAACGAACACCTGGCCGGGCGGACGGGCGTGTGGCTGGTGGAATGGGACCCCCGCGTGGTCGATCCCACCGGCGTCGTGCCCTATCTGCTGGAGCAGGTCGGCGAAGAAGTGGCCGTGTCGGGGCAGCCCCTGGACCTGACGCTGCGCCACTTCCGCCTGCGCGCCGACGCCTTCCCCCTGCCGGCCGAGCCGCAGGTCCAGCCTCCCGTCGAAATGACGACCAACCTGCCGCTACAACTGAAAGGATGCGCTTTCCCTGCCCAGCACCCCGCCGACCAGGCGCTCCGCCTGGGCTGTTTCTGGGCGGCAGAGGGGCCGCTGCCAGCGCACCTCTACGTCTCGGCGCGGCTGCTCGACCAGCGCGGCGTCGAGTGGGGGCGCGCCGACGCGCCCATCACCGGCTCTGCCCTGGTCGCGACGCACTGGCCAGAGGGAGAATGGGTGCTGGGCCAGTACGCCGTCTCCCCCTTCCCCGGCATCCCGCCGGGAGAGTTCTACCAGATCGAGCTGCTCGTCTACGAGTACGGCGGCGCCCGACACGGCACCGTGGAGATGGGACCTGTCACGATTGGCCGACCAGCAGCACCCTTCACCGAGACACTCCCCTCCGCCCTCGCCCCCGTCCGCCTGGGCAACCTGGTGCTCGAATCCGCCCGCATCACGCCAGCCCAGACCGTGCCGGGGTCAGAAGTGCGCGTCGAGGCCATCTGGCGGGTCGAGGGCGCTTTTGCCGAGCCATACCTGCTGCCGCAAGGGACGGACAGCGCCGTCTCGCTCCTTCCCCGCCCCGGCGCAACCGTCCTCTGGGCGCCAGGGGAACGCTACCGCACCATCACCCACGTCTTTATCCCGCCCGCTGTGCCAGGCGGGGCAACGCCCATCCTGGCCGTCTCGGCGGAGGGGAGCGCCGTGGTCGGCGTCGTCGATGTCGACGTCGAGCGCTCCTTCGCCCTCCCCGCCGACGCGCAGCCTGTGGACTATCGCCTGGGCGACGCCATCCGCCTGGTCGCCTTCACCGTCGAGGGTGACGCGGCTGGCGGGACGCTCCGGCTCGTGTTATACTGGCAGGCGGAGGCAACCGTCGAGACGCCCTATACCGTCTTTGTCCACCTGATCGGGCCAGACGGACAGATTCACGCCCAGGTGGATGCCTGGCCGCAGGCCTGGCATCACCCGACAAACCACTGGCTGCCCGGCGAGGTGGTCGCTGACCCGTACCAACTGGAACTGCCGCCAGGATCGCCCGCTGGCGAATACCGCCTGCTGGTGGGAATGTACGACCTGGCAACGCGGGTCCGCCTGCCGGTGACCGACGCGGCTGGCAACCGTCTCGCCAACGAGGCCATTCTGCTCCAAACATATGTCCGAACAAATGACTGACCAGACCGGCTTACGTCGTGCGAGCTGGGGCCTGCTGCCTGTTCTCGTTCTCTTCACCATCCTGGCCACCACCTACAGCCTGGTCGTGCCGCCCTTCGAGGCCTCCGACGAGCTGTGGCACTATCCGATGGTGCAGACCATCGCCGCGAACTGGGCGCTGCCGGTGCAGGACCCGGCCAACGTCGGCCCGTGGCGGCAGGAAGGCAGCCAGCCGCCGCTCTACTATGCGCTGATGGCGCTGGCCACCTGCTGGATCGACACGACCGACCTGCCGCAGGTGCGCCACCTCAACCCCCACGTCGACAACGGCGTCGCCACGCCCGACGGCAACATCAACCTGGTCGTCCACAACCCGCAACGAGAGGCCTTCCCCTGGCGCGGCACGGTCCTGGCCGTCCACCTCATCCGCTTCCTCTCCATCCTGATGGGCGCCGCCTCGGTCTATTTGACCTTCCGCATCGTCCTTGAACTCTTCCCCCAGGCGCCGCTCCTGGCCCTGGCCGCCGCTGCCATCCATGCCTTCACCCCCATGTTCGTCTTTATCTCCGCCTCGGTCAACAACGACAACCTGGTCATCCTGCTGAGCAACCTGGTGCTGCTGCTGCTCATCCAACTCGCCAACCGCCCACTTGCAAACTTGCCCACTTGCAAACCTGCTCCCTTGCAAACTTGCCCACTTGCAAACTTGCCCACTTGCAAACCTGCTCCCTTGCACACTTGCCCACTTGCCCACTTGCTCCCCTACCTCCCCCTCGGCCTCCTCCTCGGCCTGGCCATCCTGACCAAAACCAGCTCCCTGGCTCTGACCTTGCTGACTGCGCTGGTCGTCATTGTGCGCGCGCTGCGGGGGCGCTCGTGGCGCGAGTTTCTCTGCGGCAGCCTGGGGACGCTCGTTCCCGTCCTGGCCATCTCGGGCTGGTGGTTCCTGCGCAACCTGCGCCTCTACGGCGACCTGACCGGCTTTTCGGCCTTTTTCGCCATCCTGGGCACCCGCGACGTCCCGGCTGACCTGGCGCAGCTCTGGCGCGAGCGCGCCAGCTTCCTGGCCGGTTACTGGGGCAACTTTGGCGGCCTCAACGTGCCCATGTCGCCCTGGGTCTACAGCGCCCTCAACGCCATCCTCCTCATCGCCGCCGTCGGCCTCCTCATCGCCGCCGTCGACCTCCTCATCGCCGCCGTCGACCTGCTCATCGCCCCCCTCTGCACCCTCCCCCCCCCGCACCCTTGCAAACTTGCAAACTTGCCCACTTGCCCACTTGCAAACTTGCAAACTTGCAAACTTGCCCACTTGCCCACTTGCCCACTTGCCCACTTGCCCACTTGCCCACTTGCCTACCTCTGGGCCCTCGGCGTCCTCATCCCCTGGATCGGCTGGGCGCGCATCACCTGGTCCTCGCAGGGACGGCTGATCTTTCCCGCCATCGCCGTCTGGTCGATGCTGCTGGCGCAGGGACTGGCCGCCTGGCTGCCGCGTCGCCACGGCCATTGGCTGGCGCTGGCCTTTGCCGCTTTCCTGCTGATCCTGGCCACGGCGGCCCCCTTCGCCTGGATTCAGCCGGCCTACGCCCTGCCCGAGCCGCTGAGCGAGGAGCAGCTCGCCGCCATCCCTCAGCCGCTGGATGTGAACATGGGCGGCATCATGCGGCTGATCGGCTTTGCGCTGGATACAGAGACCATCGCGCCAGGCGACCAGTTGCCGCTGACCCTCTACTGGGAGGCGCTGGCCCCCAGCGAGCGGGACTATAGCGTCTTTGTCCACCTGCTGGGCGAAGGCGAGCGGCCGCTGGCGCAGCGGGACACCTTCCCCGCCCTCGGCCGGCTGTCGACGACCTGGCTGGAGCCGGGCTTTCGCTGGGCCGACCACGTCGTCCTCCAACTGCCCGCCACCGCCTACGCCCCCGACTCGACGCAGATCGAAATCGGCCTTTACGACGCCGTCACGGGCCAGCGCCTGCCGCTGAGCGGCCCCGACGGCGCACCCCTCGGCGACAACTTCCGCCTGGACGGGCCGGCGATCCGGCCGCAAAGCGGGGCGTTCCCCAACCCGCTCGCCGTCGACTGGGGCGGACAAATGGAGCTGGTCGGCTACGACCTCAGCCAGCGCGTCGTCGCGCGCGGCGAGGCGATCACGCTGACCCTGTATTGGCGCGGGCAGCGGTCGATGGCGGCCAACTATACCATCTCGGCTCAACTGGTCGACGCGGCGCAGAACAAGGCCGCCCAGCACGACGCCTGGCCGCAGGACGGCGCCGCGCCGACGGCAAGCTGGGAGCCGGGACAGCCGGTCACAGACACCCACGTCCTGACCGTCTTTGCCGACGCCGCCCCCGGCATCTATGACCTGCGGCTGGCGGTCTACACGCTGGCCGATGACGGCGCGCTCGTCCATCTGCCGGTCGTGCCACGGGACGGGCGTATGCTCGCCGACCACCTGCTCCTGACGCCAGTGAGGGTGCTGCCGTGAACCGTTCCCGCGCTCTGCTGGCCTGGTGGCTGCTGCTGCTGGTCGTCTGGGGGCTGTGGCTCTGGCAGCTCGACGCCAGCGACCTGACCTTTGACGAGGCAGCGACCCATTTCGTCGCCCACCGCCCTGCCGCCAGGATCATCACCTACCTGCTCAATGCCATCCGCGAACATCCGCCGCTTTACTACCTGCTCATCCACGGCTGGATGGCGCTGGCCGGCGAGAGCGAGTTCAGCCTGCGCTTTTTCTCGGTCGGCGCGGCGCTGCTCTGCCTGCCGCTGACAGGCTGGCTGGCCCGCCGCATCGGCCCGCCGCTCGACGCGGCCCGCGGCCTGGCGCCAGCTTTCCTGCTGGCCGCCATGCCCGGCCTGGCCTACTACGCCCGCGACGCGCGCATGTACAGCCTGGGCGTCGCCTGGACGCTGCTCTCGGCGGGCGTCTTTGTCCGTGGCTGGCTGCCGACGCCCGCCTGGCCCCGCCGCGCCTCCCTGCTGGCGCTGCCGCTCATCCACCTCCTGGCCCTCTTCACCCACTACTACCTGCTCCTGCCTATCCTGGTCCAGCCGCTGCTCCTCCTGGTGGGACGGCGCTGGCGGCCTTTGCTGGCCTGGTGCGCTGTCCACGGCCTGCCCGCCCTGGCCCTGCTGGCTTACGTGTACGCGGCGCCCGGCCTGCGCGACACGCTCGCCAGTTTCCTCGGCCTTTTCTCCTTTCACCTCCCCACCCCCTTCCAGTTCTGGCGCCTGTGGGGCAAGATCCTCTTCAGCCCTGTGGTCCAGGTGCGCTTTTACCTGCTCTACCGCCTGCTGGCGCTGGCCAGCATCGGCGGGCTGCTGGCGCTGTGGAAGAAGGGAAACGTCGGCATCTGGCTCTTGCTGACGCCGCTGATGGCGCTGACGCTGGCTTTCCAGGTGCCCCATCCCCCCGAAGCGCGCTACCTGGTCTCCCTCATCCCCTTTGTCGCCCTGGCGCTGGCGTTCCCTGGACTGGCACCCCTCTGGCTGCGCCGTCGCCAATGGGGCATCGTCGCCGCCCTCCTGACGGTGGGGGCTGGCTACCTGGCTGCCGCTGGCGGCTACGATCAGGCCCTCACCTTCGACAAGTCCCACTACAGCCGCACCCTGCAGACCATCCAGGCCCACGCCCGTCCCGGCGACGGGCTGCTCTTCTACGGCCCCTGGCAATCGGTCCCCTTCCAGTACTACAACCCCGGCGGACTGCCGCCCATCACCTCGCTGCCCGACCATGCCCCCCCCCAACTTTCCGCCGCAGAAGCAGCTCAGGTGCTGGGCAGCCTGATGAGCCAGTACCAGCGGCTGTGGATTATCCCGGCAGCGGTCAGCGACGTTGACCCGGCCCACCTGGGCGAAGGCTGGCTCAACACCCATGCCCACCCCGTCTGGCGGAATAGCGATTTCAGCCTCTACCTGCCCCCGCTACCGCCGGAAACGCCCACCCAGGAGGCGGGCGTGACCTTTGGCCAGGCGCTGCGCCTGGAGCGCCTGGCGCGGGAAGCCGAACCGCTGCCGGCAGGCGAGCCCCTGCGCCTGACCCTCTACTGGACCGTCCTGCAGCGCCTGCAAAGCGACGTGCAACTGACCCTCTCGCTGGTCGATGCGAACGGCACAATCTGGGCGCAGCAGGAGTCGATCCCTGCCGCCTGGGGCCATCCGCCAACGGAATGGACAGCAGGCGAGCAGATTGTCGACTATGAGGGGCTGATGGTGCCGCAGGGCACCCTGCCGATCTCCTACACGCTCCGCCTACACGTCGTCGACAGCTCCAGCGGCGAGTTGCTGATGGCAGGGCAGGAGTTTGACGTGGCGCTGGCGACGGTGACGGTGAGCGAGCCGGTTCACGCCCCCGTCCTCGCCACCCTGCCCAATGTCGGCGCGGCGACCTTTTGCGCGCCCGCCGGCGCGCCCTGCCTGATGCTGGCCGGCTACCAGGTCGCCAGCACGCGCTTCCAGCAGGGCAACCCCATCCCGCTGACGCTGCACTGGCTGGCGCCCGACACTCCGCTGCCGGACGTGAGCCTGCGCCTGACGCTCGCCCATCGCCCATTCCTGCCGCTGGCACGGCCCACAACCGTCATCAGCCAGACGCTGCCGCTGGCGGCACGCTATCCGCCCTCGCGGTGGACCGCTGGCCGCCTGGTCACCCTGCCGACGGCGCTGACGTTGCCCGCGGATGCGGCGACGGGCCGGGCGCGCCTGACGCTGCAGATGCTCGGCCCAGACGGGCAGCCCTGGCCGACAGCGGAGGGGGAGACCTCCTTCGCCCTGGCAGAGGTGACGGTCGAGGGCCGGCCGGTGCTGCGGCGGGTGCCCTGCTCGGCCCGCCGCGTCGAGGTCGATTTCGGGGCGGCGGTGGGGCTGCGCGGCTACCGCGTCGAGGGACAGGCCCGCCCCGGCGGCGAGCTGCACCTGACCTACTACTGGCTCGCCCGCGCCCAACCGGCCGAGGTCTATGCCGTCTTCAACCACCTGGTCGCCCCCGACGGCTCCCCCATTGCCCAGGCCGACGGCTGGCCGCAGCAAGGATACCTGCCGACAACACTGTGGCTGCCGGGAGACATCATCGAAGACCACTACACGCTGACCATCCCTGCCGACGCCCCGCCTGGCCCCTATCAGCTCTACGTCGGCCTCTACAGCGCCGCGAGCGGCGCGCGGCTGGAGGCCTTCGCCGGCGGACAGCGGCTGCCGGAGGACCGCTGGACGGTCCCCTTGCCAGAAGGGGAGCGATGAGCAGGCGCGCATGGCTGTGGGGCAACGTGGCGGTGCTGCTGCTGGCGACGGCGCTGCGCCTGTTTGCCTGCGGTCACGTGCCGCCGGGCCTCTACCACGACGAGGCTTACAACGGGCTGGACGCACTGGACGTGCTGGAAGGCAGGCTGTCCTTCTACTTTGCGGCCAACAACGGCCGCGAACCGCTGTTCATCTACCTCATCGCGCTGACGGTAGGACTGCTGGGCCGCTCGCCGCTGGCGCTGCGCCTGGCCTCTTTCCCCATCGGCCTCCTCACCGTCGCCGCGACGGCGGCGATGGGACGGGCGCTCTTTTCGCGGCGGGTGGGACTGCTGGCCGCGGCGGTCCTGGCGGTGACCCTCTGGCACGTCCATCTCAGCCGGGTGGGCTTTCGCGCCGTCCTGCTGCCGCTGTTCACCGCCCTCTTTGTCTGGCTGGCGGCGCGGGGCGCGCGGACAGGCAGGCGCGGCTACTGGATCGCAGCCGGCGCGCTCTACGGCCTCTCCTTCTACTCCTACTCCGCCTCGCGCTTCACGCCGGTCGCTCTGCTCGCCTGGGGTGGCGTCGTCCTTTGGGCGGATCGCCGAGCGCTTGCCGCTTATCGCACATCGCTTATCACGGATGGCGGCTGGCGGATCGCGGTCGCTTTTCTGCTCCCCGCCGCCCTTGTCGTCGCGCCTCTGGCGCTCTATGCGCTGGCTTATCCTGATGTCGTTCTGGGCCGACCAGGGCAAGTTTCGATCACCAATCCGACCATCAACGGCGGCGACTTTTGGGGGACGCTGCTGCACCACACGATCCGCACGCTGGGGATGTTCTTTGTCAAGGGCGACCGCATCTGGCGGCACAACGTCCCCTGGCGGCCCGTGTTCGATCCCCTGCTGGGGGCGGCGTTCCTGCTCGGCGTGGGGGCCGCCCTGCGCCGCGCCCGCCGCGAGCCAGCGGCCGCCTTCGTCCTGGTCTGGACGGCGGTGATGCTCCTGCCGACGCTGCTGGCGGAGGACGCGCCGCACTTTTTGCGCGCCGTCGGCGTGCTGCCCACCGCCGCCTTGCTGCCCGCCCTGGGGCTGGACGCGCTGTGGGAAATAGGAGGGCTTCAGGCAGCCAGAGCGGCTCGCCTCCACTGGCTGGTGACGGGTTGTGTGCTGCTCTTTGGCCTGGGCAGCACGAGCTGGGCCTACTTTGGCCCCTACGCCCGCGATCCGATGACCGCCTACTGGTTCGAAGACGGCGCCGCGACCCTGGCCGGGCGCGTCAACGCCTCTCTGGCCGGAGAGAGGCGCGTGTTCCTCGATCCCTGGCTGTGGGCGCAGTGGCCGCAGCTCCGCTTTATGGTGGACAGGGAAGCGGTGACGGTCGGGCTGGAAGCTACGCCCGCCGACGGAGCCACGGCGGTCTTTGTCTGGCCCTACGGCGAGTGGCAGCGGGCGTGGGCGCTGCTGCCCGCCCCCGCCGAGGTCGCGGTGGAGGAGGGGCCGCTTTCCCAGGGCGACCGCGACCCGCAGCCCTACCTCACCTACGTGGCCTTTATCGCCGCGCCGCCAGAGGACGCGCCCGCGCTGGCCCGCTTCTCCGGCGGGGTCGAGCTGTTGGGCGTGTCTGTCACCGCCGAGGGCGAGCGGCTGCGCGTGCGCCTGCGCTGGCGGGCCTCGTCCCCCCTGGCGGCGGATTACACCGTCTTTCTCCACTACCTGCGCGACGGCGAGCGGATCGCCCAGGCCGACAGCCGCCCCGCCAGCGGCCGCTATCCGACAATCGCCTGGCGCGCTGGCGACATAGTGATCGACGACCACTGGCTGGAAGGCGTCGGCGCGCCGCTGGCCGGACGGGATGCGCTGCGGCTGGGCCTCTGGCAGCCGGAGAGCGGCGCCGTGCTCTACTTGCTGGACCCGGCCGGCAATCCGGCCGGCGACTGGCTGACCGTGCCGCTGGAGAGCGATGGATAGGGCCACAAACCGCCGCTGGCAGATCGCCGCCACGGTCAGCCTGGCGCTGATCGCGCTGATCGCTGCCGCGCCGCTGTGGGGACCGGGCATTGTCAACACGCGCGGCGGCGGCGACAGCCCCTTCCTGCTCCAGCGCGCCCATCAGATGTGGGTCAACCTGCGCGCCGGCGTCTTGCCCGTGCGCTGGATGCCCGACGCGGCCTACGGCCTGGGCTATCCCTTCTTCAGCTACTATGCCGCGCTGCCCTACTACCTGATCGGCATTCTGGCCCTGGCGGGCATCGACCTGATCGCGGCGATCAAGATCGTGCAGACGCTGGGGTTTGTCGCGGCGGCGCTGGCGATGTACGGCTGGCTCTCCCGCCTGACCGCGAACCGCTGGGCGGCATGGCTGGCAGCGGTCGCCTACACCTTCGCCCCCTTTCACCTGGTCAACGTCTATGTGCGCGGCGACTCGCTCTCCGAGTTCAGCGCCTTTGTTTTCTACCCGCTGATCCTGGGGGCCTTTGAGGCCGCCGCGGAAGCCCCGGCTGGCAAAACAACGCTGCCGGCGGGGCAAAAGCGGCTGAAAGCGCTGCTCTCTTCCTTCCGTCGTTCTTGCGCGCCGGCGCTGGCCTTTGCCGGCCTGCTGCTCACCCACAACCTCTCGGCGTTCATTTTCTCGCCCTTTGCCCTGCTCTACCTGCTCATCCTGGCCTGGCGTCGGGGAGACGCGTGGCGGCGCACGCTGGGCGAGGGGCTGGGCGCGCTGGCGCTGGGCTTTCTGCTCTCGGCCTGGTTCTGGCTGCCGGCCGTGGCAGAGCTGGGCGCGGTGCAGTTGGGGCCGTCGACCCAGGGCTATTTCCACTACAGCCGCCACTTTCGCGCGCTCGATCTGGTGCAGGACAGCCTGCTCTTTGACTATTCCATCGCCGCCAGCGCCGGCGACCGCTCGCCCTTTGCCATGGGGCTGCCGCAGGCGCTGCTGGCGGCACTGGGCGCGCTGGCGCTGATCGTGCGGCTGCGGCGCGACGCCCGCTGGGGTTTCGTCCTTGCCGGCCTGCTCCTTTCGACCCTCATGATCACGCCGCTCTCGCGGCCCCTCTGGGACCATCTGCCGCTGCTCCCCGTCATCCAGTTCCCCTGGCGCTTTCTCTCTGTCCAGGCGCTCTTTGCTGCCGCCGCAACCGCCGCCCTGATCCCCCGTCCCCCGTCCCTGGCCGGGCGCCTCCTGGCTCCCCTCATCGCCGCCACGCTGGCCGCCGCCGTGATGCTCTCCCTCCACCCCGACCGCCTGCCCGTCACCTCCGCCGACGTCACGGCGGAGCGCCTCCAACTCTACGAACTGTTCACCGAAAACATCGGCACGACCATCCGCTACGAATGGCTGCCGCAGACGGCGTCGCCGCGCCCCTTCATCGGCGAGGCGCTGATCGAGCCGGGCGCGCCGCCGCGGGCGATCCCCGTGGACGGCGCACGGCTGGAGGCGACGCTGCTGGAGCGCCACCCCACCCGCCAACGCTGGCAGGTCAGCGGCGCGGGCGGACAGGTTGCCTTCCCCCTGCTCTACTGGCCCGGCTGGGAGGCAGCGGTGGACGGCGAGCCGGTCGCCGCGGGGCCTCTGGAAGGCTCAGGCTACCTGACGATCGCGGTGCCGCCAGGCGAGCACACCGTCACCCTGCGCCTGGGCCGCACGCCGCTGCGGGCGGCGGCGGAACTCCTCTCCCTGACGGCGCTGGTCGCGCTCATGGCGACAGCCTTGCAGGGGCGCCTGGCAAGGCGCGGGGTCGGCCTGGCTGCCCTCCTCATCCTCGCCCTGGGGCTGGGGGCAGCGAACGTTCAGGAGCAGGCGGCCAATCTGACCATGGATTTCGAGGAGCTGCCCTACCTGCACACCAGCCCCGCCGGGCTGACCTTCGAGGGCGGGGCGCGGCTGCGACAGGTGCAGCTTTCGGCGACGGCGCTGCGCCCCGGCCACACGCTGACGGTGACCCTCGACTGGGCAGAGCGTGGCAGCGCCGAGGCGGTAACCGTCCGCCTCGTCTCCCCTGCCGCCGTCCGCCACGACGTGCTCCCCCTGGCAGAGGCAACCTGCCACCTGCAAACCGCCGCCTGCGACCAGCTCCAACTGCCCCTCCCCCCTGACATCTCCCGCGGCCTCTACCTGGTCGAGCTGGAGCTGGCAGGGAGCGACGGCGCCCTCCACGCCCTCACCTGGGCGGGCCGCACGCGCGGGACGCTCTACCTGGAGCCGCTGCGCGTCGCCGAGGGGCCGCCAGCCGAGGCGTCCGTCCTGGCGGCGTTCGGCGCCGAGATTCGCCTGCACAGCGCGCGGATCGAGCCGGCCGGCCCTGACCGCCTGGCCGTGACGCTCGCCTGGTCGGCGGCCCGCCCCATCGCCGCCAACTATGGCATCTCGCTGCGCCTGGTCGATGGGGAGGGTCAGACGCGGCGCGCCTTCGACACCCAGCCGGGCTATGGCTTCCTGCCGACCAGCCTCTGGCGGCCGGCCGAGCTGGTGACGGACCGCTACCTGCTGTCCCTGCCGGGTGACCTCCCCCCCGGCCCCTACCGCCTGACGGTCATCCTCTACCGCTTTCCCGCCCTGGGGCCGATCGGACAGGCGCAGGTCGGCGATTTTGCCCTGCCGCTCGAAGAGCCTTTTCTGGCCGGGCGGCCGCCGCGGGTCTATGTGCTGCCGCCGCTGGAGCATCCGCTGGGGGTGCGCTTTGGCGGCGAGATCGAGCTGGCCGGCTACGAGCTGACGCAGGACGAAGAGGCCCTGCGCCTGACGCTGTGGTGGCGGGCGCTGCAAATCCCCCACGGCGATTACACCGTCTTTGTCCACCTGGTCGATGCGGAGAGCGAAGCCATCCCCGTTCAGAGCGACGCCCCGCCTTGCGGCGGCGCCTGTCCTACCTCCTGGTGGGCAGCGGGGGAGGTGGTCAGCGAGACGGTGACGCTTGCGCTGGCCGCCGTGCCCGCCGGCCGCTACCGGCTGGCGGTCGGCCTCTATGACCAGAGCCTGAGGCGGCTGGGAGCCGTCGCGCCGGACGGAGCGCGCCTGCCCGACGACCGGCTCTTCCTGCCGCCGGAAGTGGAACGATGATGGACCTCCAGACCTGGCGCGAAGCGGTGTTGGCCCGCCTGGAAGCCGCCGGACCGGTCTGTCAGCACGCGGCGCGCTACATCCGCGAGCACAACGTCCCGATCGGCTTTGCCCGCCAGAGCACCGGCGCCCGCTGGACGTGGAAGGGCGCCATCGAGCTGAGCGCGGACCACTATTCGCTGGCCACCAGCCCGGCCAACGCGGACATGCTGGCCGCCATCGTCCACGAGGCGACCCACCTGGAACAGGGCGTCGCCCTGGCCCTGTCGGTAGAGGGCGAGCTGTTGGGGTGGAAAGCGGAGCAGGAGGCGCTGGCGGAATTGGGCCTGGGTGCCAGGCGCGCCCACTGGCAGCCGGTGACGATGATGCCCAAGCAACCTTCGAAAGAGGAGCTGCGCCGCACCCGCGCCCAGATGGTGCGCATTGCCGGCTGGCGTTACCTGATCTGGCTGCTGCCCCTGCGTCCCAACTTTTGGACGCGGCTGGCGGCCCGGCTGCAGAAACTCGAACGCCGCCTTGCCGCCAGAAGCTCAGCAGCACAGAAAGCGGAGGCGGATGAAAGCAGAGGTTGACGTCAGCCAGGCAAAGAAAACCGCCCCCGCCGCATCCCTGCGCGCTCGCCTCCAGCCGACGGTCGCCCTCTGGCCTCTCCTGCTGCTGCTGCTCCTCTTCGCCCAGGCGATGGGGCACGCGCGGCAGGCGTCGCTCACCTTCGACGAGGGGCCGCACCTGGCGGTCGGCTATACCACCCTGCGCACCGGCGACCTGCGGCTGCAGCCGGTGCACATCCATCCGCCGCTGGCGAACGTCCTGGCGGCGCTGCCGCTGCTGACCTTCGATGACCTGCCCGATCCCCGCCTGGTCGACGGCTGGGAGATCGCCAGCCTGTCCGCCATCACCGACGCCGTGGCCTGGCAGTACCCGCAGCCGCGCCGCCTGGCGCTGGCGGGCCGCTTCCCCATCGTGCTGATGACGCTGTGCCTGGGCGCCCTGGTCTACCGCTGGGCCAGCGACCTCTCTGGCGCGCAGGGTGGGCTGCTGGCGCTGGCGCTCTGCGCCCTCGACCCCAACATCATCGCCCACGGCTCGCTGGTGACCACTGACATGGCGGTGACGCTGTGGGGGACGCTGGCGCTGTTCCTGGTCGCCCGCGCCGCGCGCCGGCCGCGCTGGGGGACTGTCGCCTGGGCAGGGGCGGCGCTGGGGCTGGCGCTGGCCTCGAAAGTGTCGGCGATGTCGCTGGGGGTGCCGCTGTTGCTGCTGTGGCTGTTGGGCGCGCGGACGATCCCCCTGCGGCAGCGCCTGGCGATGGCCGCAGCGGCGCTGGTCGCGGCGGGAGGGACACTGTGGGCTGTTTACGGCTTCGAGGTGGGTCATCTGCCGGGGTTCCCGCTGCCCCTTCCTGCCGTCACCCACCTGCGCATCTACCTCTCGCTGCAGGAGCATTACCGCCTGGGCCACCCCGCCTTTCTGCTCGGCCAGAACCGCGAGCATGGCTGGTGGTACTACTTCCCCCTCGCTTTCGTCCTCAAGACGCCGCTGCCCACGCTGCTGCTGCTGGCGCTGGCCGGCGTGCAAGTATGCAAGGAGGCAAGGGGCAAGTCACAAGCGGAAACCTGTGACTTGAGACTTGCAACCTGCCACTTGCTCCTCTTCCCCCTGCTCTACGCCGCTGCCGCTCTCTTCAGCACCGTCGACATCGGCTACCGCCACCTCCTGCCCATCCTGCCCTTTCTCTTTGTCTTTGCCTCCCGCCTGGCCTCCTCTCCCCGTTCCCCTTCCCTCCTCACCCGCGTCCTGCCTCCCCTTCTCCTCCTCTGGCTCGCCGTCAGCACTCTCTCTATCTCTCCCAACTATCTGGCCTTTTTCAACGAACTGGCTGGCGGCGCGGCGGGGGGTTACCGCTACCTGGTCGATTCCAACCTCGACTGGGGGCAGAACCTGTGGCAACTGCGGGCGTGGATGGAGGAGAACGGCGTCGAGCGGGTCTATTACGCCCACTACAGCCCGGCAGAGCCGCAGGTGTACGGGATCGAGGCCGATTTCCTGCCGCCCGACCCGCGCGCGGTGCCGTTCGCTCCGTGGCATCCTGCCGCCGGCACCTATGCCATCGGCGCGACGGTGCTGCAGGGGAGCTACACGCCGGACGTGAACACCTATGCCTGGTTTCGCTCGCGCCAGCCGACGGCGCGGCTGGGCCATGCGCTGTTCATCTACCAGGTGGCGGCGCGGCCTGCCCCCGCCTGGGTCGCCATCTGCGCCGATCCGCTGCCGCTGCTGCCGCCGGAAACGGCGCGGGTAAACCTGGGCCAGCCGGGGATGAGAGTCCTGTCCTTCGACTGCCGGCAGAGTTGGGTCTATGGGAGCGGCGGGGCGGGCGCAGTCGTCCTGCCGGCGGGGGCAGAGGCGCCGCCCGGCGCTGCGTTGGAGGTCGCCGCGCGCCGCGCTGACGGCACGCCCTTCTCCAGCGTCTATCGCCTCCCCGCCGGTGCCGCTCTTCCCTACCAGGCGCTGGACGGCGTCAGTGTGGAAGGGCCGCTGACGCTGCTCGGCTTTCGGCTGGAAGAGGGCACGCTCCAGCCGGGCAGCGTCGCCGGGCTGTGGACCGTCTGGCAGGTGCAGGAAACGCCCGGCCGTCCGCTCTCGCTGATGGCCCATCTGGCCGGCGCCGACGGCATGCCGGTCGCGGTGGGGGACGGGCTGGGTTTTCCCGTCGAGCAGTGGCAGGCGGGGGATGTGATCGTCCAACGTCACCAGCTGACCGTCCCCCAGGCAGAGGGCGATCTGGCGGTGCTGGTCGGCGCCTACTGGCTCGACACGATGGAGCGCTGGCCCATCCGCCAGGGTGACGGCCCCGCGGGCGACCACCTCAGGCTGACCACAGTTCGCGTTGAAGCCACCCCATAGAGCGTTGCTTTCCGCGACATGCGGTGTTATGATAGAGGAACGGGGACCGCCCGTTCCAGTTCGAAGGTCTCAGGAGGAATCGTGAGCAAAGCCGACCTGCAGGGCCGCTGGGCCCTCATCCTGGGCGCTTCCAGCGGCTTTGGCGCCGCCGCCGCCCGCGCCTTTGCCCGCGCCGGCATGAACATCCTGGGCGTCCACCTGGACAGCCGGGCAACTTTGCCGCAGGCCCGCCAGGTCATCGCCGACATCGAAGCGGCCGGCGGGCAGGCGCGCTTTTTCAACATCAACGCCGCCGACCCCAAAAAGCGCGCCCAGGCCATCGAGCAAATGGCCGCCGTGCTGGAGGGCCAGCCCATTCACTTTCTGCTCCACTCGCTGGCCTTTGGCGCGCTGCGCCCCTACATCGCCGCCGATCCGGCGGAGGCGATCAGCGAGGACGACATGGAAATGACCCTGCGCGTGATGGCCCACAGCCTGGTCTATTGGGTGCAGGAGCTGGTGCGCGCGGGGCTGCTGGGGCGCGGCAGCCGCGTCTATGCCCTCTCCAGCGCCGGGGCGGAGCGCGCCGTGGTGCCCTACGGCGCCGTCTCGGCCGCCAAAGCTGCGCTGGAGAGCCATGTGCGCCAGCTCGCGCTGGAGGTGGGACCGCTGGGCATCGCCGTCAACTGCCTGCGGCCCGGCGTCGCCGACACGCCCGCCTCGCGCATCATCCCCGGCTACGAGCGCTGGGCCGAGGAGGCGGTGCGGCGCAACCCCAGCGGCCGGCTGACCACGCCCGAAGACGTCGCCGCCGTGCTCATCGCCCTGGCCGACCCCGCCGTCACCTGGATCAACGGCGCGGTGATCGCGGTAGACGGCGGAGAAACAATCACAGGCTGATCGCGCATCGCGTATCGCGTATCGCCTATCGCGTATCGCCTATCGCTTATCGCTCATCGCTTATCGCATATAGCGTATCGCGCCAATCGCGATGACCAACCTGCAATATACGATACGCGATGAGCGATAAGCGATAAGCGATCAGCGATAAGCGATACGCGATACAAGGAGAAATGCGTATGCCCTACCACAGCATCGTCCTGGTCAAACAGGTGCCCGACACAGCCCATATCACGGGCGAGGTAATGAACGAGGATGGCACGATCAACCGCGCGGCGCTGCCGGCGATTATGAACCCGGAGGATATGAACGCGCTCGAGATGGCCCTCCAGCTCAAGGACCAGCACGGCGGCACGGTGACGGTGGTGACGATGGGTCCGCCCCGCGCGGCCGAGGTGCTGCGCGAGGCGCTCTATCGCGGCGCTGACCAGGTGATCCTGCTCAGCGACAAAAAGTTCGCCGGGTCGGACACGCTGGCGACCTCCTACGCCCTCAAGTGCGCCGTCGAGCGCATCGGCGGCTATGACCTGGTCTTTTGCGGGCGGCAGGCCATCGACGGAGACACGGCCCAGGTCGGCCCCCAGGTGGCCGAGAAACTGGGCATCCCCCAAATCACCTACGCCGAAGCGATCCTGGCGCTGGAGGAGGGGAGCATCACCGTGCGGCGGGCGCTGCCGCTGGGCCGCGAGACGGTGCGCTGCACGCTGCCCTGCCTGCTCACCGTCGTCGGCTCGGCCAACCAGCCGCGCCCGCCCTCGGCCCAGCGCATGCTGGCCTGCAAGCTGGCGGCCAGCCCGCTCGAATACGCCCGCCTGCTGGAGACGTGGCCCGAGTTTGGGACGGAGGAAGCGCTCGACCGCTACCTGACAGAGCGCGGACTGCGCATCCCCGTCTGGAGCGCCGCCGACATCGGCGCCGACGAGGCGCTGCTCGGCCTGAGCGGCTCGCCGACCAAAGTGCTCAAGGTCGACTATGTGGTCTTTGAGAGCCGCACGAGCAAAGAGATCCCCCCCACCGAAGAGGGCCTCTCCCTCCTGCTGGGTGACCTGATCGAAGAGTACATCCTGTGAGGCAAACAGTGATGACGGAGAAACGGGACATCTGGA
>Ga0209162_1001261_pt1 | contig 25447 bp, 19 predicted proteins | sample YNPNPMetaG_FD_187121 | JGI IMG/M metagenome (GOLD analysis project Ga0209162, IMG submission 187121) | Anoxygenic and chlorotrophic microbial mat microbial communities from Yellowstone National Park, USA - YNP NP MetaG (SPAdes) (version 2) ...
AGCCCGCTGCCGAGATAAACATTGCGCAGGTTGGCCGTTTCGCTCGGCGTGGCCGCGTCCACGATCCGCACGTTCTGCGTCGGCACCGCCGTCGCAATGCCGGCCTGGTTCACCTGCTGCAAGATCGTGTTGTAAATCTGGCGGGCGGACTCCACCTCCCGCTTCAGCAGGTTGTATTGCAGCGTCTTGTCCGCCTGGCCGCGCACCTGCCCCGTCTGCGCCGCAAACGAGCCGAGCAGCAGCTGCTCCCGCCGCCGCGCCGCCTCAAGGTCCGTCTTCAGCCGCTCGATGATCTCTTCCCGCTCCTTCTCGATCGCCTTCCGCAACTCCGCCATCTGCGCCTTCAGCCGCACCACCCGCGGATGGTTCTCCGTGAACGTCGTCGTCAGCTCCGCATACTGCTTCTCCAGCTCGATCAGCTGGCCCCGCAGCTGCATCAGCGCCGAGCTGGCAATGCCCTCCGGCAGGTTCTCCGGGCCGCTCTTCAGCGCCGTCTCGTAGCGCGACTGCCGCACGATCCGGTCCGTCTGGATCTGCGCCAGCTCCCGCTGCAACGTCAGCATCTTCGCGTCGGCCAGCGTCAGCCCCTGCTGCTCCTGCGGCGTCACCCCCTCCAGGCCGCTCCGCGCGATGAAATCCTTCAGCCGCGTCTCGGCCTCCTCCAGCTTCTGCTTCTGCTCCTTCATCTGGCTCTCGAGCCACTGGTTCGTCGTCTTCGAACTCCGCGCCCGCGACTCCAGCGCCTGCTCCTGATACTCCGCCACCAGCACGTTCAGAAACTCGGCCGCGATCTCCGGCTGCGTCGACTCGCACGTCACCCGCACGATCCGCGTCCCCTCCACCGCCTGCGCCCGCGCCGAGGCCACCGCCGTCCGGATCGCCTCCCGCGTCGCCTCCACCGGACCCGACGGCCCGAGCCCCGCCGCTCCCCGCACGGCGTTGAACAGGCGCGCCAGCCCGCTGCCCCGCGGCGGCAGCGTCGGAATGCTCTCCCGCTCCAGCCGCTCGGCCGCCCGCTGCTTCAGCGACGAGCTGTTCAGGATCTCCACCTGCGTCATGATGTTGGTCGCCGTCGCCGAGTAAATGCCGCCGCTGGCCTGCGGGTCCACCTGCGCCAGCCCCATGAAGTTCTCGTTGATCCCCTGGATCTCCACCGTCAGCACGCTGCCATAGGTGAGCGGCTTCGGCAGCACCACCGCCAGCCCGATCGCCAGGCCCGCCGCCGCCAGCCCCGCCAAAAGCCATTTCCGCTGCCGCAGCGCCTGGAGATAATCCTGGAACGTCCGCGCGTGCAACGCGTCGGCAAACGTGCCGCCCGCCCCCATCGCCTCCCCATACCCGTAACCGTAACCGTAGCCATAACCCGGCCCGGCCGGCCCCGGCGCGGGCGCCGCCCCCGGCTCGACCCGCGCCGGCGTCAGCGAATTCCTCTCATCCTGCGGACCCATCTTCGCCCCCTTGCCTACCTTCGCACCCAAACCCAGATCAGGCTGGTCACCAGCGCCGGCACCGCGATCAGCCCCAGTTGCGCCGCCGTCCTGCCCGCGCCGCTCTTGCGCGGTATATACAGCACATCGTTCGCCATCAGCGGAAAATCATTCGCTTTTCCGTTGAAAATGTCCCGCAAATTCAGCGGGATTTCCGCCCGCTGGCTCGAATCGCCCACCAGGCGCAGCACCCGCGCCTTCTCAAGGTCCGCGTTCGGCCCCGCCCCCGCCATCGCCAGAATCTGCGCCGCCGTCAGATATTCGCGGTCCTCCAGCGGAAACGCGCCGCTGCGCGCCACCTCCCCCGTCACATACACCGGCTCGAGCTTCATCGCCACCACCACGTCCTGCGGCTTCATCACAATGTTGTCCGCCGGGTCGGCCAGCTCGCCCGTCGCCGTCAGCGCTGCCTCGCCGTACGTCGTCTTGCCGTCGGTCGACTCCGTCACGTTCTTCAGGTCCAGACGCCCCTGCTCGATCCGGCGGATCACCCGCACCCGCCGCATCGCCGTCGGCAACAACCCGCCCGTCCGCATCAGCACCTCGCCGAGCGTCTCCGGGCGCGTCCCCAGCGGATACACTCCCGGCTGCTTGAACGCCCCCACCAGGTACACCGGGTTCGCCACTTCCTGCGGGCGCGCCGTCTCGATGACGCTCACCACCACCTGCGGCGACCGCACGAACAGCTTCAGCCGGTCCGCCAGCGCCGCCTCCAGCTGCTCCACCGTCAGCCCCGCCGCCCGGATCCTCCCCACCACCGGCAGGTTCAGAAACCCCTCCCCGTCGATGCGGAACGGCTTCTCGCTGATCTCCTCCACGTTCTGCGCCCGGATCACAATCTGGTCGCCCGGGCTCAGCAGATACACCGGCCGCGGCGCCTCCGCCTGCGGCGGCTGCGCCCCCGGCCCCGCCGCGGGCGCCGCCTGCCCCGCCGCCGTCAACGCCGCCATCGCCCACAAAAAAATCATCCGCATTTTGCTGCCTTCTTTGCCCTGTTTTTTCCCTCGAAACCTGCCATTTTCCTACATCCGGGCCGCGGGTTTCACCCGCGCCCCCTCGTCCAGCTTCTCCCGCAGCTCCTCGATCATCTTCGACAGACGCTCGATCCGCGCCGCCAGCGCCTCCAGGCCGTCCCCTTCCGCTCCGTGCCTGTACAGCTTCTCAAGCAGCGACCGCCTCACCAGGTCCGACAGGCTTCTGGCCCCCACCGTCCGGCACAGCGCGCTCAACTGCTCGTACTCGTCTTCCGAAACCCGGAAATACACCAGCTTCGACCGCGGCCTCAATACAGTCATCCGTTCCCTCCTGCTTCAGCCATCCACCACCTGCACCCTCGCCTGCCGGACCCGCTCCCTCCACAGCTCCCCGGGCTCGTACTCCGGCGCCAAATCCTTCAGCAAAGCCACCGCCTCCACCTCGTCCCGCCGCGCCAGTGCCTCCCGCACCCGCTCAAGCCACCGCTCGATCTCCATCCGCGTGGCGCCCGGCCCCCGGAACACCTTGATCTTTTCGTGCGTCGTCGGGGCAATGTGCTCGCCCTCGCTGATCACCTCCTCGTACAGCTTCTCGCCCGGCCGCAGCCCCGTGTACCGGATCTCGATGTCCTGGTTCGGCTCCAGCCCGGCCAGCCGGATCATGTTCGCCGCCAGGTCCGCAATCCGGATCAGCTCGCCCATGTCCAGCACGAACACCTCGCCGCCGGCCCCCATCGCCGAGGCCTGCAACACCAGCTGCACCGCCTCCTCCGTCAGCATGAAATACCGCCGCACCTCCGGGTGCGTCACCGTCACCGGCCCTCCCTCGGCAATCTGCTTCTGGAAAATCGGCACCACGCTGCCGCTCGAGCCGAGCACGTTGCCGAAACGCACCGACACGCACCGCGTGCCGTTTCCGTCGCCGCTGTTGAAGCTCCCCACCACCAGCTCCGCCGCCCGCTTCGTCGCCCCCATCACGTTCACCGGATGCACGGCCTTGTCCGACGAGATCATCACGAACGCTTCCACGCCCGCCGCGCATGCCTCCCGCACCAGGTGCCACGTCCCCAGCACGTTGTTCTCCACCGCCGTCAACGGCTGCGTCTCCATCAACGGCACATGCTTGTAGGCCGCCGCATGGTAAACCACGTCCACCCGGAACCGCCGGAACAGCTCCCGGACCTCGTCCTCCTTCCGGATATCGGCCACCACCGCCGCCACCCGCACCTGCGGGTGCCGCCGCCGCATCTCCAGATCGATCGTGAACAGCCCGCTCTCGCTCTGGTCGGCCATCACCAGCAGCTCCGGCTCGAATTGCGCAATCTGGTGGCACAGCACGCTCCCGATCGAGCCCGCCGCGCCGGTCACCAGCACCACCCGCCCTTTCAGCCGCCCGCTGATCAGCGCCTTGTCCAGATGGATCGGCTCGCGCCCCAGCAGGTCCTCTACCGCAATCTGCCGCAGCTGCCCGCTCAGGTTCCGCTCCTTCAGCAGCCCGCCGAGGCCCGGCAGGATCCGGCACGCCAGCCCCGCCGCCCGGCAGTTCGACACCGCCTCCCGCACCTGCCGCCCCGTCGCCGACGGCATCGAGATCAGCACCTCGTCCACCACCACCGCCCGCCGCCGCAGCCGCTGCACGTGCCGGATCATCTCCCGGCCCGGCCCCAGCACCCGGTGCCCACCGATCACCTCCCCCCGCAGCCCCGGGTTGTCATCCACAAACCCCGCCACCCGGTACTTCAGCCCCGGGTTCATGCGCAGCTCGCGGGCCAGCGCGATTCCCGCCGCGCCGGCTCCGTAAATCAACACATTCTTCCTGCCCTTCGAGCCTTGCTCGGTGAGCGCCATCTCCTTGGCGATCCGCGCCGCCATCCGCAGGCTCGCCGTCAGGCCCGTGCAAAGGACGAAGTCCAGCAGGTAGATGCTCCGTGGCACCAGGCCGCGCAGCGTCGCCAGCAGCAGCGCCGAAAACACGGCCGAGCCCGTGAAGTTCACCGCCGCCAGCCGCAACAGGTCCCGCGTATCGGTCCAGCGCCACCAGCCGTGATGCATCCCGCCGGCGACGAACACGGCCAGTTTGACCACCACCGCCGCCGCCGCTACAAGCGGGATCATCCGGCGGTGCTCGGGCGGCACCGCCAGGTCGAACCGGAGCAGATACGCCGCCACCACGCTCGCCGCGGCTGCCACCGCCAGCAGCAGGAGCACCGCCGCGCGCCGGTGCCGCTCGGCCCACAACTTCATCGCCCGGCCCTCCCCGCTGCCACCCGCTCCGCCACCCCCGCCGGCTGCTCGACCCGCTGCCGGTATATCAGGAACGCAGCCACCGCCAGGCCGGCCACCGCCCACTGCATGCCCGCCGACCGCTCCGCGTACGCCGCCACCGCCGCCGCTCCCAGCGCCGTGCCCGCCGCCCCCACCCGCACCACCACCCCGTCATGCCGCCCCATCCTCCGCGCCATCTCCTGGTACAAATGGCTCCGGTGCGGAGTCCAGATCTTTTCGCCGCGCCAGAGCCGCTTCAGCAGCGTATATGCGCCGTCGCTGAGAAAAAACCACAGGATCATCGCCATCGTGAAGACCGCGGCTGCGCGGTCCTGTTCGCCCACGGCCAGCGGGCAAACGGCGAGGAAAAAGCCGAGCGCGGTCGAGCCGACATCTCCAAGGAAGATCCGCGCCGGGTGCCAGTTCCATACCAGAAAACCCGCGGCCGCGCCGCCGGTGGCCACCGCGGCAGCCCACACGGCAGGACTCGCGCCGAGCATCGCCGCGCCGGCGCATCCGGCCATCGCCTGCCACGCTGCATACCCGTCGATGCCGTCGAGGAAGTTGTACAGGTTGGTCACCCCGACCAGCCAGAGCCAGGTGAGCGGAAACCGGAGGACCCCGGCGGGCAGATCCAGCGGCGCCGGCAACGGCAGCCGGTCCAGCACCAGGCCGTTGGCCATGACCAGCCCCGCGCAGGCGCTCTGCGCCAGCAGCCGCAGCCAGACGGGCAAGCCCCGCACATCATCGGCGAGGCCCGTCAGCGCCATCATCCCCACTCCCGCCGCCAGCCAGAGCTCCGGCGCCACGCCGGGCTGCATCGCGTACAGAACCGCCATCCCGGCCGCCGCACCGGCGATCACCGCGATCCCCCCGCCGCGCGGCGTCGGAGCCGCGTGCGAGGAGCGCTCCCCCGGCACATCCACCACTCCTCGCCGACGCAGCCATCCCGCCAGCCACCAGGCCAGCGCGCTGCTGACCGCCGCGGCGACGGCGCACCCGAACAGCGCTTCCCGCAAGCTCACCGCCCGACCTCCCGCGCAAGGCGGAGCGAGCCGAAAAGATCCATCCACAGGGGCAGGACGGACTCCCAACCGAATTCCTGCGCCTTCTCCCTCGCCGCAGCCGACAGGCGCCGGCACAGAGGGGCGTCCTCCAGCAACCGCAACACGGCCTCAACCATGCCATCGGCATCGCCTGGCCGGACCAACAGGGCCTCCCGCCCGTCCCCCACCAGGAAGGGTACCCCCCCGGCATCCGTGCTCACCACACACAGCCCGCAGGCCATGGCCTCGATCACGCTGACCGGCGTGTTGTCGACGTTGGTGGTGTTGAGAAAAATGTCGGCTTCGGCCAGCGCGCGGCCGACCTGTTCCTTGGGCACGACTCCGGCAAAGCGCACTGCATCCGCCACGCCCAGCTCGGCCGCCCGCTTCCGGCAGAGGGCGAGAGTGCCGTCCTTGTCCGGGCCGTACATTGCCAGGTTGGCCTCCCGATGCCGGCGCCGCACCCTCTCGAGGACCTCGATTGCCATCACCGGGTTGTAGATTTGATGGAAGGAGCGAAGCCACACAAGCCGCGGCCGGGCCTGTTCGCGGATCCGGAAAGGGTATGCGCGAAGATCGATGGCGTTGGGCAGCACCCGGATATCCGGGCGAAACCGCCTGAACGCCTGTTCGAGGTAAGCGCTCGGGGCGATGACGGCGTCGGCCCCGGCCAGCAGCGCGGCCACCCGCCGCTCGTGCCTGGCGGCGAATTCCGGCAGCCGGCCGCCGTGGAGCACAAGCACAATGCGCTTGCCGGCAACTCTGGCGGCGCGGGCCGCGGCCTCCGCCCAGAAGAATGCCTGGCCGCTGTAGACATCGATCACCGCCAGCTCGTAGGCCCCCCTCCCCCCGGCGGCCGCCAGCACCATGTCGGCCAGGCGCGCCGGCTTGAATGCAAGCCGGGAACTCGTTCGGATCCTGAGCCCCGCCCCTTCCAGCCGCGCGGCCAGATCTTCGGCGTAGGTGCGTCTGCCGTCCCACCCGGACAGGAAGTTGCTTACCAGCAGAACGGCCGGCCCGGATTCGTTGGCAATGGCGCTCATCGGAGAAATCTCTGCTCCCGGCCGGGCGCCACAATGGGCGCGATGGTCAGAAATGCCAGCCCGAGCGCGAAGGCCGGGGCTGAGGTCCGCATCGCATTCACCACCATGTACAACACCGGCCAGGCCATCAGCGCCACCAGGAAGCCGCGCAGCGGCCGGTTGGCGGGATCGCGCAAGATGGCCGCCGAACGGCGAAACAACAGCCAAAAGAGGGAGAAATAGGCGACGATCCCCAGCAGGCCATGCTCGGCCATGGCGCGGGTAAACTCCGTGTGGGCGGTGGTGCCGCCGGGATGGAAAAACCGCGAGATTCCCACGCCCACGCCGAACACCGGGAATTCCTGGAAAACCAGCCAGTCAGCCCGGGCCAGTTGTTCGCGGCCGGACATCTCCTTTTCCGTGAACCGCTCGGCCAGTTTGCCGCCGGTATAGGCATTGACGAGCGGGAATGCCACCGCCAGCAGCACCGACAAGCCGATCATTCCGGCCAGGATCTGCCTCTTGTAACGGTGGCCGGAAAGGGCAAACGGGAGGGCAAGCGCCAGAGCGACTGCCGAAGAGGCGATGCCGCCCCGGGAGAAGGTCATCGCACTCTGCACGACGAAGACCGCTCCAGTCAAGGTCAGCAGAAGGCGCACTTTCCAGGGCATCTTGCCCAGCAGCACGGCCAACACCAGCATCAGCGCGCCCAGGGCCAGGGACGAGGCCACCTGGTTGGGCCCGAAGCCCCCGCTCGTCTGGAAGTTGGAATCCGTCGTGAACCGGACCTCGCGCATATAGGAAGAAAACACGGTCACGGCCGCCACGCCGCACAACGGCACCACGAATCCCAGCACCACTTTCCATAATTCCGTCAAAGAAATCCGGGCATTCGCGCAATACACGATGCAAAAGGCGATGCAAATGGGCCCGGACAGGTGGAACATCACCTGCTTGCGGAATGTGTCGAGCGGGAAATAGACGAAGGGAAATACCGCCGCCGGCAGCAGCAACGCCAGATATAACACCGCCGGCCCGGGCAGCCGCACCTTCCGCAGCCGCACCAGCCCGATCAGGCACAGCAGGGTCACCGTGTACTTGGCTGTTTCATGGAAGGTGTAGGACTTCGACATCCGCCACAACACTTCCGAGCCGCTGACGTAGGCCGCGCACATCAACACCACGGCAGGGTTCTTCGTATACAGGGCCACTGCCAGCACGGCAAGCACGGTCGAGAACGTGTGCAGCGTGGCCAGGGCGGACAGCCTGTGCATGGCCAGCCCCAACAGGACATGCAGCGTGAAGACCGCAACCAGCCGCGACAAGGCGGGCATCTCGGAGAGGCCTGCCGCGCGGACAGTCTCAAGCCGGGGAACCTTCCTCGGCGGAATGTCTACGGCTAACCCGGGGGTCATTCTGGAGGCTCGTCAACCGGCGGCCGGAAGGGGCGGAAACAGGATCTGCTGGTCCTGTATTACCCCTGTCCGGGTGAATCGGGAACCGAAACCAAGGCCGACAGAGCAGGCTACCGCCCTCTGAGTCCCAACACCCTTTTTCCACCCGGAGGGACCACCCAGCTTGGTGGGGTAAGCCGATTATCACCTGTCGTTTGACGTTTGTCAATAGACTTTTTCACAGGCTGGTACCGTAGACCCTGAATTGGGACTCACCTAGTTCCGGTGGTGGATTACCTGAGGTCCGGGAGAGGGATTACTCTGATGTGGCTTCCACCCGCGTGGCTCTCCATCCCGACTCATCCAATACCAATTGAGCCCACCCGCTATGCGGGCGAGAATCCACCCCGAGGCGCTGTCCGGCGAGATTCGGCCGCCATTGCCATTCGATCACCGCCTCGGCGACTCCTCGGCCCACCGCGCGGATCTCGGAAATGCGCAACAGGGAACGCACCGCCACGGGAACGACCAGCGATTCAGGCGATTGAGACGCACTTTGCGGAATTCTGTGGCTCCAGTTCCGCGCCTCCCGCTCAACCGCTTCCTCCAGCGCAAAGCGGCAGTATGGACCCTCGGAGGCCATGACGGGCGCGGCGGCGCCCAGGCCGAGCTGAACCCAGCGGTTCCATTCCGGCTGAGCCGCCATCGCCTCCGAACATGACCCCGCATGCCGGGCGGGTAGAGTCACAATGCGGGCGGTGCGAAACGGCTCGCTGGCCAGCACCGCTGCCGCCGCCTGTTCAGGCGTCGGGGGCGGCGACCCGCAACCGGAGAGAGCCAGCATGGCGCCAAGGAAAAGAGAAGATGCCGCCCACAGAGAGGCGGTGTGCACACCGGGGCGGGTGCGCCGCCTCCCGCCCGAACGCGAACGTCCGCACTGGCGCGAGGGGGCCGGACGATCCTCTTCGGGAGGCCGGCCTGGAACCCCTGGCGAGAAATTCTTCAGCCATTCCGAACCACGCACTGCGCCGCAGTGGTGAAATGGTTCTTCCCGCAATCTGCGCAACATCGCAGCTATGGTACAAGGCGGCGCTTTCTTCGGGCAAGACAGGGACCGATGGGGGAGCAGGCCCTCAAGACAGAAAAAACCCGGCCCGTCGAAACGGGCCGGGCTTTCCTCGTGCGCAAGGGAAAACCTTTTGCGCGTTCCCTCCGCTCAAGCCACCTGGCTTGCCTTGTAGCGGGCCATGATCTGATGCATCTGGTCCTTCACATGAAGCTTGAGCTTTTTCAGCCGGTGTTCCTCCAGCTCGTCCTCAGGCGTGAGGTGCGGTTTCGACTCGATGGCCTCGATCAGCCGCTTGTACTCGGCGTGCTTTTCGGCGAGAGCCCGAAACTCCTCGTTGTGTTGCATGAGGTACTCTTTCAGTTGATCCTGGGTGAAGTTCTCCATGTGAAACGTTCTCCTTGTGCTTTGGGGAGGTCTGCGCCTCGCCTCCTTTGGAGGGGGGTTGGCAGGATGGCGCGGCGCAAGGACCGTTGCATCAGTGCTACCCGGCGGCGGCTCTCCAACAACCGCCGTCACCCTGACACTAACACGTTTGAAATCTTCTTACAATCCCACGTTCAGGGGAGGGCGGGCGACCGGGCGACGGGCGCCAGCGCTTGATCCGGGCAGGAAGACCCGCCACCCTGGAAACAGCAGCCGTCCTGGTGTATGAGAGGAAGTAGAGACGGGAGGTTCCGTATGCCTCACTATGTCTATGTCTGCAAGGATTGCAAGAAAGAGTTTGAGAAAGTGATGCACATGGACGAGCTCGGCAAGAAGAAGGTCGAGTGCCCGCACTGCGGCAGCACGAAGGTGGAGCTGGCCGTGACCACCTTCTCCGCAGTGACCTCGAAGAAGAGCTGAGCGCAACGGGCGGAGCCGCCGGCTTAAGCGGCGGCTCCGCCGTGGATACCTTCAGGGGAGGGGCGGACGCAAACGGGCAACAGCTTTTTCAGCCCGGACGGGTAGCGGGGCTTTTCCGGCCCCGCCTGACAGGACCCGCCAGATCACCACCGCGGAACGATCCGTTTCCAGGCCGGGTCGACATGCTTGCGCATTTCCTCCGCATCATCCCTTTTCCGGTAGGGCAGCTTGCGATATCGTTCCTCGAGCCGCGCTACCTGGTCCCAGTCGATTTCCGCCCCGAGGCCCGGGCGCTCGGGAATGCGGACCGAACCCTGCTCGAATCTCACACGGCCGCCCGCGAGAATCTCGTCTTTTTCTTGCTGCCAGGGGTAGTGGGTGTCGCAGGCAAATTTCATCCACGGCGTGGCGCAGCAGGAATGGGCCATGATGAGCAGGCTGAGGCCGAGGTGGTTGTTGGAATGCATCGACAGGCCGAGCCCGAGGTTTTCGCACAGGTCCCCCAGCCTCTGGACAGCGCGGATGCCGCCCCAGTAGTGAGGATCGGAGAGAATCACCTGCGCGGCGCCTGTGCGCCAAGCCGGCACGACGTGCTCGAAACCGGTAACGGCCACGTTGGAGGCCAGCGGAATGTCGGCGCCGGCTTTGAGCAGGCGGCGCCGGACTTCCGCCATGCCCTCAAGCCCCGCCGTGGGGTCTTCCAGATAGCCACCGCCGGATAGCTCCTCCTTGAGCGCCAGGCCGACGCGCACGCTGGTCTCCACGGTCCAGGCGCAGTTCGGGTCGATGCGCAGCGGATAAGAGGGACCGAATTCCTCGCGCAGGAGGCGCATGGTACGGATTTCCAGTTCCGGCTCGAGCACGCCGCCCTTCAGTTTGATTTCCCGGAAACCATAGCGGCCGATCATCTGACGGCACTGGCGAACGATGGATTCCGGCGTCAGACACTCGCCATATTCGTCCACGCGCGCGTCGGCGCCTTCCCCGCCTCCGCCCGCGTGCTTGTAAAACAGATAGGCGGAAAACGGGGCGGCATCGCGGGCCCGGCCGCCGAGCAGATCGCAGACCGGCTTGCCCACAGCCTTGCCGATGATGTCGAGGCAGGCAGCCTCGACGGCGGCAAAAGCGCGCCGCCGGGCATCGGCAGGATTCTCGCCGGGGACAAGCCATGTTTGCGAGCGGTCCCCGCTGCTTTCGCCGGCGCCCCAGCGCATCCACAGCGCGTGAAGGGCGAACGGATCCATGCCGAGAACGTGCTTGCGGATGGCCTCGAGGGCCGCCACCGAGCCTTCGCCCCCGTGCGCCTCGGCCGCGCCGGAAATGCCGTCGGTCGTGTCCAGCCGGATGACTGTGCGCAGGGCGTAAGGCGCATGAAGGCCGTAAGAGCTGCGCAGGGGCGGGTCGGCGACCGCCAGCGGGTGGATGCTGAAGCTCTTGATGACCACGAAGGCACGATATCACGGGCGGGCTCCATGCGGAGGGGTGCGGGATGCTTCCGCCGCGGGGGAAAGGACCCTCGCACCGTGCGTGTAGCCTGATCGCAAGAGGGAACGGGACGGGACGGAGGGGTCGGGTCGGGTTCGGAAAGCCTGGCATATCGGGTCGCGCCATCGCGGGAGACCGCCCGCTGTATTCGGCCGGCGCATCGTTGGGACCGCTCGCTCCGATGGCGTTTCCGCAGGCGTGGCTGGAGTGGTTCGGAGCCGCGAGCGCTGCCAACAGAACCCGGGTTGAATTCCAGCGGAAGGGGGACGGAACAGAACCACGCTTGGCAAAAAGGGGACAGAGGGGTCAGACCCCATTCGGCGCGAAGGTGTTGTGCGCCGGGGAGCCGGGCTCCAGCACGAGGAGAGCCCCGGCGCAAGCGCAGGAGGAAATCCGGATTTCGGTGAGGCTTCGGAGATGTTTTGCGTTGGGGAGGCATTGGGGATTGCGGAGAAACGTGCAGCCGGGCTCGGCTCGGGCCTGACGGCCCTCGCCGTCGCTTCCGGCGCGTGGGGACAGACACCTCCGTCCACGGCTGCACTTTGTTGAAGGATTGGAGCGGTGGTGGAGCGGGACAGAGGTCTCAGCCCCCGTTTGCGGCCGCTGCGCGCGCCGCATCGGATGCCCCTTGACCAGTCACGGGACCGCTCACTCTCGCAGGCCTTCGGCCTGCTTCGCGCGCGGCTCTGAAGGCGAGGCGGCAACCGGTTCAGACCCGCTCGCCGGAATCCGGGAGGCTGGCCTTGCAGCCGGGCTCGCCGCACGCTGGCGTCAGGTCTGTCCGCGGGATCGAGTTCTGCCCGACTGCCGCCAGGAAATCGCAAACAGCGAGACGCGCCCCGCTCGCGGACAACAGCGTGATAGGCTCGCTCCATGAGGTTTTCCACTGCGCTTTTCCTGTTTGCCACGGCGCTTTTTGGGCAGAACTTCGCCGATATCCGCCCGAGTCCCCAACAGCTCGGCTGGCACGAGCTGGAGATCGGCGTGCTGGTGCATTTCGGGCCCAACACGTTCATGGACCGCGAGTGGGGCGACGGCAAGGCCGACCCGGCGGTCTTCGACCCGAAGCAGCTCGATGCGGAGCAGTGGGTGCGCGCGGCGAAAGCGGGCGGCGCGCGCTACCTGATCATGGTGGCCAAGCACCACGACGGCTTCTGCCTCTGGCCCTCGCGCCACACCGATTACAGCGTGAAGCGCAGCCCGTGGAGGCAGGGCAAGGGCGACGTCGTGCGCGAAGTCGAGCAGGCGTGCCGCAAGCACGGGCTCCGGTTCGGGATCTATCTTTCTCCCTGGGACCGGCACGACCCGCGCTATGCAGACAACAAGAAATACGACGACTATTACGTGGCGCAAATGACCGAATTGGCCACGCAGTACGGCCCGCTCACGGAATTCTGGCTGGACGGCGCGGGCAGCGAGGGCCACGTTTATGACTTCGTCCGTTACATCCGCACGATGCGGACGTACCAGCCCAACGCGCTGCTGTTTGCGAGCCTCGACTTCATGCCTTATGGCGACATCCGCTGGGTGGGCAACGAGAGCGGCTTCGCCCACGAGGAGAACTGGAACGTGGTGGACAACTACGGCATCGTGCGGTGGCGCCCGGCCGAGGCGGACACGCCGCTGCGGCACGGCCACTGGTTCTGGCACCCGAACTCGGAAAAGCGGCTGAAATCGCTCGATGAACTGATGGAAATCTACCACAAAACAGTGGGACGCGGCGCACAGCTTGTGCTGGGAATTGCGCCGGACAGCCGCGGCCTTTTGCCTGAATCAGACGTAAAAAGGCTGGAGGAATTCGGGGCGGAAATCCGGCGGATTTATGGCAAACCGCTGGCGGCGGCGGACCGGAACAACCCGGAAATTCTTTGGATCAGGGAGAAGCAGCCTGTGGACCGCGTGGCGCTGGCCGAAGATCTGGCCTATGGGCAGATGGTGCGGTTGTTTGCGGTCGAGGCCTGGACGGGCGACCGTTGGAAAGAGGTGGCGCGCGGCTCGACGATCGGCTACAAGCGGATCGTCGTCTTCGACCCCATTGAAACCAACAGGCTGCGGGTGCAGATCCTCGAGAGCCTCGGCCCCGTGCGGTTGAAACCAATGACTGCGCACTTTGGCGGGCGGAGGTAGCCGCTCCTACTGCATTTCCTTGAGCCGTTTTCTGTCTTGCCGGGTGATGCGGACGACGGTGCCGTGGCGGTGACCGGGCGGGAACTGGAGCTTATCGGTGACGTCCTCGAAGCTTTTCCAGTCCCGAGTGCGGTAGGCGCCGTAATGCTGCGGCTTGCCGTAGTGGTCGAAGTAGACAAACCAGTAGCCCTGGATTCTTGCCACCGATGGGCCTTCGACCCAGGACTTCGAGAAGGAATCCGGCTCTGGCTGCCACGGGCCGGCGGGATCGCTCGCCCAGGCGAGGCGCAGGTTCTTCTTCAGGGGGTCTCGGCGCTCGTCCTTGAAGACCATGAGCCAGCGCCGGCCGGCCCGGACGAGAGTGGAATCGATGCAGTTGAAGCCGGGATCGAAGAACAGTTCCGGCTTCGTGAACGTCCGGAAATCCCGCGTGCGCATGGCCCAGATGCGGTGGTTGTAACCCGAGCCGCCGCTGGTTTCGCTATCGGGAAAGCGGCCCGGAATCGTACTGGCCCAGAACACGATCCACTGTTTCTGTTTGAGATGCCAGACCGCCTCCGGGGCCCAGGCGTTGCGCGCGCCCTCCAGAGGGATGGGGATGAGCCTTTGCGCCGGCCAGCGGACGAGGTCGGGCGAACTGGCGTAACCGATGGTGAGCGAGCCGTCCTCTTTCGAGCGGTTCCAGCCGGTGGTCCAGAGCATGTGCCAGAGGCCATCCGGGCCGCGCACGAGGAAGGGGTCGCGCATCAGCATGCCGCGAATTTGCGGCTGCACGGCGGGCCTGTCGCCGCGCACGGGCTCCCAGCGGTATCCGTCGTCCGATAAAGCGAAGTACACGCCGCTTTCGCCGTTGCCCCGGAAGGAAGTGCACAACCAGGGTTGCGCGGGAGCGGCCGCTGCGAGCAGGCAGCCGATTGCGAGCACCTTCATCGTTAATGGATGATATCGAAGATGAACGTTCTCGCCTGCACGTGGGAAGACTTCCACTCCCGTTTCGCGCCGCGCCAGCTTTTGCACCGGGTGGTGGACGAGCGGGCGGCGCGGCAGCCGGAGCAGCCGGCGATTCTCAACGCCACCCGCGGCACGTCGATGACCTATGGCGAGCTGCGGGACCGCTCGCTGGCTGCGGCGCGGGCGCTTGCTCGGCTCGGTTTCCGCAAGGGGGATTTTTTCGCCACTTCCCTGCCCCTCACGGACGACCATATCGTGCTCGAGTATGCGTGCTTCCGGGCGGGGGTGATTCACGTGCCGCTCGATTTGCGGCTTTCGCGGGACGAGCTGGCGCGGGCGCTGCGGCTGGTGGGGGCGCGCGGCTACGCGACGGCGCTGCCGCACAGCGTGTCTGCCGACGTGCCGACGCTCGAGACCGTGCTGGATGGTGCCGGATTGCACGAATTTCTGAAAAAAGCGGGAGAAATTCCCGCCGACACGCCGCTGCCGGACATCCGGCCGGAAGACGGCGCGCAGGTGATTTTCACCACGGGATCGACCGGCGCGCCCAAGGCGGCGCTGCTCACGCACCGCGGCATCGCCGTGCAGAACTACTGCCTGGGCACCGCTTTCGAGTTCGAAGCCTCGCGCGTGATGGTCCATTTGCCGCCGTCGCACGTGGGCTGTCAGGCGGAACTGCTCATGACGACGCTGTTCTGGGGCGGCACGGCGGTGACGCTGGAGCTGTTCGACCCCGGAAAGACGCTGGAGGCAATCGAAAAATACCGCGTGCGGCTGCTCGGCCAGATCCCCGCGATGTTCCACATGGAGTGGCGGCACTCGGAGTATGAGAAGCGGGATCTTGGGTCGCTGGAGATTGCCGTTTACGGCGGCCAGAGCGTGCCGCGCCCGTTTCTGGAGAAGCTGCGGACGATGGCGCCGCGGATCGGAACGGGCCTGGGGTTGACGGAGGCATCCGGGTTCTGCACCTATACGCCGGTGACCGGCGATGTGGACCGCGTGGCGGCAAGCCTCGGCCATGCAGCGCCAGTGTATCCGATGACGATCCGCGAGCCGATGCGGGATGACGGCAGCGCGGGGGCGGAGCTGCCGCAAGGGGAAATCGGCCATGTGTGCTTCCGCGGGCCGCAGACGTTCGCCGACTATGTGAACGACGAGGAGGCGACGCGGCGCACGATCTCCACCGACGGGTGGCTCTACACGGGCGACATGGGTTACGTCGACGCGGAGGGGCTGCATTTCAACGGGCGGGCCAAATGGGTGATCAAGCCCGCGGGCTACCAGGTGTTTCCCGGCGACGTGGAGGACTACATCTGCACGCTTTCCGACAAGGTGGCCTCCTGCGGCGTGGTGGGCGTGCCGCATCCGATCTGGGTGGAAGCCATCGTGGCGTTTGTCGAGAAGCGCCCGGGCGCAGAGTTGACGGAAGCGGAGCTGCGCAAACATGCGCGAGGGCTGACCTCGTACAAGCGGCCGCTGCATTATGTGATCCTCGAGCCGGGCCAGATGCCGCTGAACCGCGTGGCGAAAATCGACACGCTGCGGCTGAGAGAGCTGGCGCTCGAGGAGGTGCGGCGGTTGCAGGAGCGAGGCCGCTGGGCGGCGGAGCCGATGGGGGAGTGAGGCGGCGGGCGGCAGGGTCAAGGCAAGACAACGCCGGCCGGTCTAGCCGGCCGGCGCGCGCGGAAAGCGGGGGTTGCGGAAGGGCCCCGGGGCGATCCTTGAAAAGTCGAAAGCCCCCGCGGGCTTCCCCCAGACGAGGCGGCCGGGATGGACGCGAAGGGGGACGCCAAGGGCTCAATTCAGGCTGTCCCCAACTGTGGCGTGAGGGCGTGGGCGGGCGGCCGGGCAAAATCAGACTCCGCGGTCTGATATGTTTGTATCGAAGCGCCCATGTTTTCGCATCAGCCGTTTCACTACCACTCGCTTGAGGACCTGGCCCGGGACATCGAGCGGCTCGGGCTGGACATCCCGGTTTCGGAAGATGTTTCGCCGCTGGCCGCGCCGCTCGATTGCGGAAGCTTCCGTCTGCCGAACCGTTTCGTCGTGCTGCCGATGGAGGGCTGCGACGGCACGACGGACGGGGCGCCGGACGAGCTGACCTTTCGCCGCTACCGCCGGTTCGCCGCGGGCGGCGCCGGGCTGCTGTGGGTGGAAGCGTGCGCCGTGGTTCCGGAGGGGCGGGCCAACCCGCGCCAGTTGTGGATCCACAAGAACAACGTCGCCGGCTTCGCGCGGCTGCTGGATGAGGCGAGGCGGGCAGCGGCCGAAACGATGGGCGCGTCGCACCGCCCCGTGTTCGTCCTCCAGTTGACGCACTCCGGGCGCTACTCGAAGCCCGGAAGGAAGCCTGCGCCGATCATCGCTCACCATTCGAAATACCTGGACCCGGTGATGGGCCTGCCGCCTGACTATCCGCTGATCACGGATGAAGAGCTGGAGAGACTCGAGGACGTTTATGTTGAAGCCGCCCGCTGCGCGCGCGAGGCAGGCTTCGACGCCGTGGACGTGAAGGCCTGCCACCGGTACCTGGTGAGCGAGCTGCACGCCTCCTTCACGCGCGAGAACTCGCGCTACGGCGGGCCGGAGTTCGACAACCGCACCCGCTTCTTCCGCAATGTAGTGGGCAAGATTCGCGCGGCCGTGCCCGGCATCGCCGTCACGACCCGAATGAATGCCTACGATGCCATGCCATACCCTTACGGCTGGGGCATGGCCGCCGACGGCAGCGACCGGCCCGACCTTACCGAGCCGCTGCGCCTGGTGGGATTCCTCCAGGACTCCGGCGCGCCGCTCGTCAACATCACCATCGGCAACCCGTACTTCAACCCGCATGTGAACCGCCCGTTCGACCTGCCGATCGCGGGCGCGCCGCTGCCGCCGGAACATCCGCTGGAAGGCGTGGCGCGGTTCCTGCATATCGTGCGCGAGGTGCAGCAGACGCATCCGGCGCTGCCGGTCGTCGGCGGCGGGTATTCGTGGCTGCGGCAGTTCCTCCCGCACGTGGCTGCCGCGGCCGTGGAGCGGGGGTGGGTGTCGCTGGTGGGCGGCGGAAGGATGGCGTTCGCCTACCCGGATTTCCCGCGCGAAGTGCTGGCGGGACGCAGCCTGGATCCGGAGAAAGTCTGCGTGGCCTGCTCGGCCTGCACGCAGATCATGCGAGACGGGGGGCGCACGGGATGCGTGCCGCGCGATGCCGCCATCTACGAGCCGATTTACAAGGCGGGCCGGGCCGAGGCACTGGACACGATCCGCAAGGAGGCGGCCACGTGCCGGCAATGCAACGATCCGACGTGCGTGCCGAAGTGTCCGGCGGGCATCAACATCCCGAAATTCATTCAGGCGATCGTCGAAGGAAGATACCGGGATGCGTACGAAACAATTCGTGAGGCGAATGTTCTGGCTGCGGTGTGCGGCTACGTCTGCCCCTCGGAGACGCTGTGCGAGTCGGCCTGCATCAACGAGCATTATTCGGAACCCGTGCCGATCCGGCACCTGCAACGGTGGGTCTCCCGAATGGCGCTGGAAGAGGGCTGGAGCCGCGAGCCGCAGCCGCGCCCCGCGCCCACGGGCTTCCGCGTGGCGGTGGTGGGGGCCGGGGCGGCGGGCATCGCAGCCGCAGTGAGCCTGGCCGCCTCAGGACACGAGGTCGTGCTGCTCGACCGTGAAGCCGATGCAGGAGGCGTCGCGCGGGACACGATTCCGCCGGACCGGCTCCCGGACGAGATTCTGCGGCGCGAGCTGGAAGACGCGCTGCTGGCTTCGGGCGGCATCGTGCGCCGCCGCTTCGAGCTGGGCTTGAGCTGTTCACTGGACTCCCTTCTCGCGGAAGGCTTTCATGCCGTCCTGTTGGCGATCGGCCTGACGCGGTCCGTCGCGCTGGAAAGCTCCGTGCGCCCGCAGGGCGTCTATGGGGCGCTTGATTTTCTGCGGCGGGTGAAGCACGGCGGGGAACGGGTCGAAGGCGCGGTGGCGGTGCTCGGCGGCGGCAATACGGCCATCGACGCGGCGCTTTCGGCCCTTCGGGCCGGGGCGCAGGATGTGTTTCTCGTCTACCGGAGGTCGTTCGCGGAAATGCCCGCGTGGCCGGAGGAACGGGACGCGGCGGTGCGGGCCGGCGTCCATTTTCTGGTTCTGACACAACCGCTCGATTATGTTGCGGGCGCCGACGGCCGCCTGGCCGGGCTGCGCGTGGTGCGCACGCGGCTGGGCGAGCCCGACGCGAGCGGGCGCCGACGGCCGGCGCCGCTTTCGGGCACCGAGCATGTGCTGCCGTGCGACGTGGCAGTGGAAGCGATCGGGCAGACGGTGGATGAGACCATCCGTCAAGCGCTTGCGGGCGTGGAGTTCACGCGGCAGGGCACGATACGAACCCGGCCGGGAACGTTGATGACCTCGCGGGAGCGCGTCTGGGCGGCCGGCGACATCGTCAACGGCGGCGCCACCGTGGTGGAGGCGGTGGCCGAGGGCATGCGCGCGGCGCGGGAAATCCACGCGGCGCTGACCGGGGCACAGGCCGGGTCCGGCGCCGGCGGTCATACCGCAGGCTGACGGCAGACGTTTCAGCGGCACTTTCACTTTTCACAATCAAACCCGTACAGGGCCACAAGAACTGTACCGCTATCCGGCAGATATCTTTCGGGTCGCTGCACGTGGACAACAGAACAACTGTGATCTGCCGGACTGCGCCGACTGCCCGGGCGCCTGCCTTGATTCATGGACGGGATGGAGCGGACAGCGTGGGACGGGGAACGCGGAGCGAGAGAGCGCTGCGAGCACGGAAGAGCCACGGTTGCGTTCCTCGCTGAACCTGACAGCGGAAATGGAAAAGGCGGGCAGCCCTCCTGGGCGACCTTGCCGCCGAGGCAGCGGGAACTCGCACGCCAGGAAGCGGACCACCGACTGATGGCGGCACGGGAAGCCCAGCCCCGGCCAGGTTGTTATTGGAGGCAGCAGCTCCCGCTTCCTTGCCCGGCATGGATGCGTGAGGAAGGGTGGAGACCGCGAAGCCGCGCCGGCGGCGGGGCGCGGAGCATTGCAGCCCCTTTCAGTGTCCCGATGCACGCTGTCGGCAAGCTGGAAACAGGGGGTGTTTCTGACATATGAGGGCAATCGAAAAGCAACTCGACGGCCTGCGGGAATGGTTGGGCGCCGCCCAGGACAATGTATTCCACTTCGTCCTCGGCGACGAAATCGTCACCAAAGAGCGCCAGACCGGCCTCGACAAGCTCGGCATCGCCAAGACCGCCCGCGAAGAGAAGATCCGCGAGCGCGACCTGAAGCTCAAAATGCAGCAGCAGGCCGAGCACGAGCGCATGACGGCCCTCTACCGCAAGCATGTGCTCAAGGAGCCCGACTCCGGTCTCGTCCGGATCAACGGCATCGCACCCGCCGCCCCCGTCAAGGAAAGGCAGGAAGAGACCGCCGGCGCCCTCGGCGACTGATCCCGCCTTTTCACCCCCCAACAGCCTCCGCGGCCAGCCTTCGGGCAGGCCGCTTTTTGATTCCGCCTGCATTCCAGCCACCCGACATCCCCAACCCGGCGCCTCCCACGCCGCGTTTCCCCCTGCACCGGCAGGTCTCCCCACGAGCTCGCGCAATTCCCCTCGCGCTCGCGCGAGGGCCCCAACGGGGTTGCGCACCCCTCGCCTCTTGGTTCCCTCCAGCGATAGCCGTTCTCGCCCGGAGGTTCGCACGATGGCCTTTCCCGAAACCATGGCCGGTCTCCCTGGTTAGTAGCCGGTTTCGGGTGGATCACGCCTGAACGGCGGCCTCGGTTCTGGTACCAGTTGTACTTCTTGATCCTGTTTAAAGGGAACAGATCCACCCTTTTGAGCACACACCGGGAAGTGCCTACCAAGGGGATCATCCAGCCTGTGTCGGATCAGGGTGATTCTTGATACCCAACAGTCTGCCGACACAGGAGGAAAGATGAGAAAACTGACGCTGTTCGTAATTTTGTCGGCCGTGGGCGCCTTGAACGCCCACGCCGGATCGATCCTGTTTCAGAACTTCGTTGGCAACGTCGGGGTTTCGACGGCTGCACATGGCACCTTGGCCCAAGCCGGCTCTCTGACGGTCAACGTCCCCTCGGGCTCCACAGTGCTGGGGGCCTACGTCTATTCTTCGACTTATGGAGGAGGCGTTGCTGGCGGAACCCTCGATGCAAATGCCCTCAACTACTCGCTGCTGGGCAACGCGGGGGGGCTCAAGTCGTTTCGGGCTGACGTTACGGCATTCCTGAAACCCGTGATTGAGGCTGGCCCAGGCGGAGCCTACTCATTCAATTTCACAGAAACCGAGAGCAGGCAGGACGGCACCGGCCTCGTCGTGGTCTATTCGAATGCCGCCCTCCCCGTCTCCACCGTCTCCATCCTGGACGGCGCCCAGGACCAGGCCGGTGATACCTTCACAGCCTCCTTCCCGTCCGGGCTCAACCCCTCCACTGCCGGTTTCTTCGCCGAGATGCGGCTCGGCATCGGATTCGGGTATAACCCCAACGGTTCTGCCGGCACCGGCCAGCATTCGGTGATCAAGGTGAACAACAACCTCATCTCCGCAGCCGCAGGCAACTTCGACGATGGCGCCGGAGCCAATGGAGCGTTGTTCACCATAGGAGATGACAACGACCCCTTCACGCCCCATCTTCCCGCCAATATGGAGCAGGATCACGAACGGTACAACCTCGCGCCATATCTGGTCGACGGAGATACCATGGTCAAAATCGAAACCAACAACCCTTCGTTCGACGACATCATCTTCCTGGCCGTCTTCCATATCACCGGCGAGGGATCGGTGGGCCCCGGCAATGAAATCCCGGAGCCGTCCACTTACGCCCTCATCGCCATTGGTCTGCTGGGCCTGGCCTCCCTCCGGCGCCGCATGCCCCAGCGCTGACCGGCGCCCCCAAAGTCTCCCGGAGTGGCTCCGGCTCCTTCCCGGCCGCCGGGGCCACCTCCGTGGCCTTCTCTCTCCAGGAAACAATTGGGGACGCCGTTTGATTTCCGGCGTCATTCAACACCTCGCCCGCCGTCGAATGCTCTGCCCTTGCCTCCACGCCCGAATCGGCGGGTGTAAAGGCGGACCCTTTCAGCCTGCTTCTGTAGTTGCGCCCAGACCGGCGCCCTCGAATACGGTCTCCCTCGGCGCTCGCGCTATTCCCCTCGGCGCTCCCGCTATTCCCCTCGCGCTCGCGCGCGTGGGGGTTGTGTTGGTCAAGTTCAGCAAATTCCTGAATGGGTCCGCTGACCGTGAGTGTTCCTGCTGGTGGGCCTTTTGCATTACGCCGCAGCCTTTCTCATCTCTTTCTTGAGTTCTCTCAAATCCTCCATGTTCAGATACCGGATCCCTTCGATCCAGTTCTCGTGCATTTCCACCGCCAACGCCCGGATCAGCCGCAGGCAGCCGGCCTCGTTCGGAAAGATCCGCACCACCAACGTCCGCCGCCTGATGATCTCCTCGTTCAGCCGCTCCAGCATGTTGGTCGATTTCAGGTTCTTGTGATGCTGCCGCGGCAGCTGGTAAAACGACAGCGTCTCCTCGATGTTGGCCTCCACCCAGTCGCACAGCTTCCGATACCGCGCCCCCCACTGCTTCAGCCACGCCGCCAGATCCGCCCGCGCCTCCTCTCGTCGTGCGGCGGTCGTAGATCCAGAGAAGCTCCGTCATGCACTCGTCGTCGGCCTTGCGCGGCAGATAGTCCAGCGCGTTGCGCAGGAAATGCACATAGCAGCGCTGCACACCGCCTGGCTCCGGATCACCCCGTCCACCCGCACCTTCTCGTAGCGCGCATCCAGAATCACGTACGGGTAGGCTTCCTCCAGCCGGCGCTTGGCGAACTTCTCCAGCTCCGCGTCCAACGTCTGGTTCGTCCGGCTCACCGTCGGCGCCGACACCTCGTGGCCGCACAAATCCTCCGTGATCGCCTTCACCTTCCGCGTCGAAACCCCTTGGACGTACGTCTCAGCCAGCGCCCCCGCCAGCGCCTTCTCGGTCCGCTGATAGCGCTCAAACACCTCCGTCCGGAACCGCCCCTGCCGCTCCTGCGGCACCCGCAACTCCAGCTTCCCCACGCGCGTCGACAGCGTCCGGCTGTAGTGGCCCGACCGGGTAGCCAAGCCGCCCCGCCGTCCGCTCGCTCTTGCCCGCCTCCAACGCCTCATCCATCTCCGCTTCCAGCACCTGCTGGATCACTTCCTGAATCAGCGGCCGCAGAAACTCCTCCTGCCCCGCCATCACCTCTTTGCGCTATCCTTCCTTCGGGTCATCTGTCCTTTCCTTTGCGTTCCTGTCTACACCCATCTGTGAAAGGTCTGGCATGACCCACGCCTTTTGCTGAACTTTTGAAGCATAACCGCCAAAGCGGGCCAGCACGGGCCGGACGCACAGGATGGAGGTTGGACGGCGCCCGGCGTACCGCGGCAGGTCCGGTCCCGTCATCCGGAAGTGCGGGAATCCAGGGGTTGAACCAAGCGCTGCGGGGCGTGAGGGATTGCGGGGATGGAAGAGGCCGGAAAACTTGTGGGCCCGCCCTCAGCCGGGCTCAACCCTGCTCGGGGAGCCGCACGGCGCAGGCGGGCCCACAAAAATGGTTCCAAGTGACCCGCGGATCCAGCTTGCTCCCCAACCCGTCTAGACGGGTTTGAGCGTGGCGCATCCGGCTGACCGGGCACCCTTGGCCCCTCGCTCCCCGATTCCGGGATTTGCCCGAAACCGGTTCATCGCGAGGCGCCGTGCCAGCGTCTCAACCGGCGCGAAGCCGGGAACTCGAAGCGGCCTTTCTCTCGCCCGCATGGACCTTTCCGTTGCCGGAAGGCCCCGGCGGGGTCACCGATCCTGGCCTGCCTCTTCGCCTCCATGACGCCTTCCGACGAACCCGGTCCGCCTTGACCTCCCTCCCCGGTTGTCTCGAGAACCTCCGAGGAGATCTTCGGCCAAGACCCGTTGTCCGCCGGAGCGACGCCAACCCGGAAAGCCTGAACCTTCCGGCCGCTCCCCTCCGGGGTTTTCGCCCCTCGAGATCAACGCGCGCCGCAAGGCTTGCTCTCTCGGCGGCTTGCCGTCCGGAACGCCCGATTGCCCGTCGCTCCCCGACAGCGACTTTGTTTTCGCCGCCGGATCATCGCTCCGGACTCGCTACGTTCCTTTCGGCTCGCTGTTCCGTGAACCTCTTGGAACCATCCTTACTATGCAACAAGGCGCGAAAAGTGTCAACGGAAATCGTCACGGAAAGGCCCTTCCCGGCGCAACTTTATTCGCCTTGTTTTCAATAAGATACGATGTCATTTCTGTGAAAATGGTGTGTATAAAACGTGAACGGCCTGATTTGTTTTGCCATTCGCGGCCCGGCTCGTGACGAGGACCGATGCCAACGCCGCACGCGGCGCGCGGTAGCATGGGAATGAGCCCGTGCCGGGCCTGGAGTCAACGCAACAGCCATGATCAGCCAACTGGGACGAAGCCTGATGATCCTGGGCGCCGCCCTTTTCCTCACCGGGCTTCTTCTGTATGTGTTCCCGAAGCTTCCGATCCGGCTCGGCCGGTTGCCGGGCGATATCGTCATCCGGGGCAAGAACAGCGTGTTTTACTTCCCCCTGATGACGTCCCTGTTGCTGAGCCTGGTCTTTTCCATCCTGCTATGGTTGTTCCGGCGCCGCTGAACAGGGTTGTCGGCACGCAAGCCGGACGGCCGTTGGCCGACCGCGCCACAGCCGCGCGATCAGGAAGGAGAAGCGCCTTGCTTTCATCCGGATTAGCCGAATAGCTCACGCAACACTTCTCCTGATCCGGGGGCCGTGTCGGCGATTCGCGATGCTTGGGACACAGCGGCTCGACACAAACATCATCCATAGGCGAAAAACCTGAAGCCGGATTCCGTTTGTCAGGGTGGAGGCTGGTGAACGGACGGCTCGTAAAAGTCCGGTTCCGGGCAATGGCTTGGCAGACTTGCCAGCCAGGCTCCCTCCGCCGTTGAGGCATTTCCGGGGCCGCGCCGAGGCGGTTGAAGGCGGCTTCGCCGGTGGTTATCGGCATGCAGGCAGCACCGCGGAAAGGCGCAACGGCTTGGGCGGGCCGGGGCAGGCTCCGGTGGAGGAGCGGGCCTGCTCCCGGCGGGGGACTGGTCATGGCGGGAGGTGAGGGGGACCTGCGAAGGAGGAGTCGCGGGTCCCCCGCACTTTCGACCGGCGAATCCATCGGGGCGTACTCTCACGGCCGGCGCACCGCCAATGCCGAAAACAAAGCAACAGCACCCGCCTGTTTTCGTGGAGAGAAGCCGGTTGGAAGCCCTTCCGGCGAAACGTTGTGTGCGGGGGGCGAAGCCGCTCGCTCCGCTCGCGGCTCCGAAAGCGTCTCCAAAGGCCATCGGTTCGGTGCCGCGAACGACGGCCGGGGTTCGCGAGAACGCGGGCAAGAGCGAGCGGTTGCGGCGCCTGGTTTCGTCACAGGGTTCGTGCGATGCGCTGGGGAGGGAGTGGCAGGTTGCCGAGGAGCGTATAGTCGGGTTCCCGTGTTCCGGTGGCGCGAGTTGCAACCAAGGCTCAATGAAGAGAGCCCCTGCGCAAGCGCAAGGGGAAATCCGGTGAAGGAGGCGCAGGGGGGATGGAAGCCGTGATCCGTGTCAGCCCTCGCGCCAGCACGGGGGACAGCCGGGTTTCGGCGAGGCTTCGGGGGTGGTGTGCGTTGGGGAGACGGTGGCGGGTTGCGGAGCTGCGTGTGGCCGTGCTTGGCTCGGGCCTCCCGGCCCTCGCTGTCGCTTCCGGCGCATGGGGACAGCATGACATCAT
>Ga0209162_1001264_pt1 | contig 25387 bp, 17 predicted proteins | sample YNPNPMetaG_FD_187121 | JGI IMG/M metagenome (GOLD analysis project Ga0209162, IMG submission 187121) | Anoxygenic and chlorotrophic microbial mat microbial communities from Yellowstone National Park, USA - YNP NP MetaG (SPAdes) (version 2) ...
CTGGTAGTGTCAAGAGTCTTGTGTAAAATTCTCAACCCTCCAGCCGCTTCCAAAGGGGATGATTTTTCAGGACTTTTCCGAGAGGATTTGACCTCCAGTAAAGCTCCATCTTCAAGGCAATGAAGGCAAGGAGCGTGTAGCAGGACTGCTCTCCGGCCAGGATTTCCATCGGCCGGGTTCTTCGTCGAAACTCCTTGTTGAGTCTTTCGATGATGTTCGTGGTTCGAAGCGAGATCCATTCGTCTTCTGGAAAGTTGAAGAACGTCAGGCACGCCTCCAGGCTCTTTTCCAGGCATTTGACGGCCGAGGGGACATGGGCTTCCCATTTGTCCTTGAATTCCTGGAACAACTCCCTGGCCTTTGTCGGAGAAGAGGCATAGAAGATCGATCGCATGCCATCCGCGGCAGCCTCTTTGAATTTATGGGGAACCTTGGCCAGAACATTTCGGGCCACATGAACCTGGCAGCGCTGGATCTTCGCTTTGGGGAATTCCTCCTTGAAGACAGCCTCGAGCCCCGGCAACCCGTCCATGACCCCCAAAGTGATTGTGGAGGGATCGAGGCCTCTGCGTTTGAGGTCTTTGAAAAACTCTCTCCAGGTAGGGGCGGATTCCTTATCTCCCGCCTGCAGCCCAAGCACGAAACGGCACCCTTGTTCGGTCACACCAATGACGACGAGCACCGGAACCTTCTCGATGGAGTCGCCCATACGCATCCCGAAGTTGACCCCATCGATGAAAAGGTATTTGACCGGCTCCTGCGACAGGTCCCTGTTTCTCCATTTCTCCACCGCTTCTTTGAGCTCACCGGTGGCTTGGCTGATCTCGGTGGGCGAGATTTTTCTTCCAATAAGACGCTGCGTCATCATGGACAGGGTCCGCGTGCTCACTCCACCCAGAAACATCAGGCACAGATCATGGGCGATCTCCCCTTCATACTGCTTCGAACGGGGAAGCACCTGCGTGTGATACTCCCCATTTCGGTCTCGAGGGACCTTGGCGCACACCTCTCCGATCCCCTTGAGCGTGAATCGTCTTTCGTAGAATCCGTTCCGGTAGTTCGGCGTTCCAGGCTCTGCCCCATCCGCCTCTTTCCTCTCGTAGGGCTCCCTTCCGAGAAAATGGGTCAGTTCGGCATTCATCATCTCCGAAAGATACCGTCCGACCATCTCTCTCACGTCCAGGCGAATCATCTCGAAGATCTGTTCTGGGTTTTGCTGAATTTCCTTGAAAATGCCGACAACTTCGGGGACACTGATCTCGATCTTCATGGGCGCTTTTCCTTTCTTTGAGGTTCTTTTTGGCCAAACCCTCTTTTAATGGAAAAGCGCCCTTTTTTCTACCGCTTAGAATTTACACAAAAGACTTTACACCACCAGTGCTTGGCGCTCGCGGCGGAGTTCGAGGAAAACTATCGAGACGCGGGCAATAAGTACCGCGAACTCGGGCTCCACGATAACGCCTTCCGGTGCTACTGGAGGGGGAGCCATTGGCGTTTGCTGTGCGATCTGGCATCTCAGGAGCATAGCCTTACTTCTCGGCTTGAGACCCGTGCCGCCGATTTTATGTTGCGCGCCGGTGACCTTAATTCTCGTTTCTTGAGAGAATTGGTATGTGCGACCGTAGAAGGGGATGATGTGTGGGTTGAAAGGACCGCCACCGATCGCACTTGGCGTGACGTGTTGAGTAAGGTGGCCGAGCGCCTCGCCAAGGCAATCGGTGACGAGACAATCCCTTGGTCCGAAGTGCGCCGCATGCTTGGTCGATTTGTGCATGCCGGAGTCCGGATCAGTGACGTTCATCTTGCCGCAATCGCTTACGCCGCCAAAGATTATAGTGAGGCGGTTCGACTCTGGGAAGGGAGCGGGAGCGCTGATGGAGGCGAGTACTTCCGTGCGAAGGCGTACATCACGCCGTTCCCCGAGAGTTTGATTTGGTTCGGAAAATCGAAGCAGACGGCCGAGGTTCTTCGGCTGTGGCAAGAGCACGGCGTCGATCGTTCTGCGATACACACGCTTGACGAAAAGGTGGTGCGAACTGTCGCAGATGCGGCGCTGGCAGAGGGTGACCTCACATTGGCGGCGGAGATGGTCCAGGAGCGCCCAGATCGTGATCGCGTTGTTGGGCTCATTAAAGCCGCGTTGAAGTCGGGCGACCACACGGCCGCGAGTTTTGGAGCGGCGATACTGATTCGGTTGTTTGCGCAGCAGCGCGAGTGGACCGCCGCAATCCGGGCGGTGGAAGAATTTGACTTTTCGGACCTGCGTGATCAACGGGATCTCCTCCGTTCGTCTCTCGAACGAACAAACAGTAGGGCCACTATCCTAGCAGCCTTTATCCATGAGCTATCCGTGTCGGAAGAGCTCCCCAAGGAGACGTCTGAACGGAAGAGTCCTGTGGCAGACTTCCTACATCGATGCTTCATTGGCAAGGGCGGATTGCAGGCCGACGACCGCGATCTCCCGCCCCAAAAAGTGGGGGCGGCGATCGAGCGGGCTGGCAAGATCGTCCATGCTCTGAGTTACTATGAGAACCTCGAACGCCTAGCACCTACGCCCGAGATCAAGAATTTCGCAAGAGAACGACTTGTCCGCAACCTGGAACGACATGCCGAGTACTACCGGACCAAAGGAGACGCTTCCAAGGCCCAGGAACGTGAAAACCAGGCGAAGCAGATCCGCGACCGAGCCAGGATGGGCACACGCCCACTTCCTGAGTTTCCGCTCGTGGACACACAAAAGGTGTTCGTCGCCCCAACCGAGTGGATTAGGGGACCGTTTAAGATCGTCCTGTCCCGGTCGCACGGGCGACTCAGGATTGAGCACACCCAGCGGTTCGAAACCGTTACACTGGATGTGAAGGGCAGGAAGCTTTTGGGCGATGCGGGATTCTCCGTGCTGCTGGGGCAGAATGATGATCAATCGTTTGGATGGCAAGTAGAAAACTGGAATAGCACAATTCATCTAATCCAAAGAACGCCTACGGAGTACATCCTTCGTTTCAATGGCGATATTTTTAGAATTCCTGTCGATTGATCGAGCAGGCAAAATGGCCTACGTGCCCATGGAAGGGCGGTGTTTTCGACGAAGGAGTTCCGTTCCCCAAACGGCGGCGGCCATCCGCAGCCCGGCCCAGAAGAGGCCCGGTCCTTGGGCTGCCCGGCTTTTGAGAAAGCCGATGGCGTCCCGCTGCCGACACATCCTCCCCTGGGGTGCCTGAAAGACGGACAAAAGGGCACCGTAGCCCTTGGCCATGCCCACATTGGTCAGTGCCCCATTCGCCCAACGGAAAACGCGGAGAAAGGTCTCATCCCAAGGATCGGGAATCTTGGGAATGATGTAGGGCCAGCGTGGTTGCCGGTCGCGGTAGTAATAACTCACAAAAAGCAGATCGGCCGAGCGCTGAAGAGCCACGAGGTGCACGGCGCTAAATCCTCTCCAGTGAGGCAGGACAAGGCGATTCCTGTGGCAGTAGCCACTGCGGACATCCCATAGGATGTAATCTCCCACAGTGTCCACAATGAGAAGGTGTCTTTGGTCAAAGGAAAAGATCGCCGCGGGAAACCGCAGCTGGGCCTCGTCCCTCAGCGGCCAGACCCCCTCCCGCTTGCCCGAATGGGCGGAAAAACAAACAAGAAGGCCTGGGTCACAAACATACCACAAGCGCCCGTCGGCAAAGGCAAGACCAAAAATGCCGCCGGGCCACTTCATCAAGCAATGCCGTCCGTGCAGGACCCACCCGTGGGCTTCTAGGCGGTAAAGGCTGGCCAAGTGGGGCTCAAGCACGACACAGCGATTCTCGCCCAACGGCATCAGGGTGGCGCCATGTTTCCAGTGGGCGTCTTGGCTGAAACAAACGCCACGGCCGTTGTCGCTCAGCGCAACGGAACGAAGACCGGCGCTCGTCGTCATCACGAGATGCGTTCCCACCCCGGGAACGTCCACGCAGGCGGGGGCACTGGTCACAGGGGCGTCCAGCTTCGCCAGCAAACGGCAGGACAAGCTTTCCTTCCGTTCCTCAAGGCGCCACAGGTTGTTGGCCTCGTCCGTAAAGAGAACCAAATCCCCTAGGGTAAAGGTCCGCACCATGGGCGGCCCGTCGTGGGCAAATTCCACCGGCGTTCCATTCGGAACATCCGGCGCAATGCGCAGACAACGCACGCCGTCTTGGCGATCATTGCCCGACAGCAGCACGTACGGGTTTGGCAAGAAGCACGCAACCCGATGCCCCTCCCAGAGAACCGGCAGGGACCCAAAAGTCAGCCCGAAAAGCACGCGATGGGATTGGTTTTTCCTCTGCACCAGGGTCTCCACAAAAACCTTCCAAAAGCAATCCCCTTCCCGCCATGGGAACAGCTGTCGCACAAAGTCCCGGGACCCCAAAAAGTTTTCCAATGGGACCGGCATCGACAGACCTCCTCTCAGTCTTTTGGCATGGAAAATTCTTGACGCGGAAGAAGCGTTTTGTGAAATGGTCTGCAAGCCGTCGCCCACGGTCCCGCCGACACCGAAAAAACCTCATGAACAGGAATGCTTCTCATGGACACAACGCTTCGGTCTTTTGAAACCCTAAGGCGCCTTCGGCATCACATCGATCAGACAACGGCCGACTATATTCGATCCACGCCTTTGGCGACCTATGAGGTTCAGGGCCAATCCCTATCCTTTGACATTCGGGACCTGCTTCTCATGGGCGCTCTTACCCAATCGGATGTCCTTTTGACGGGAAAAACCGGGGAAGGCAAGACCAAACTGGCCAATGGACTCATGCTGGCCCTTTTTGGTCCCGAGGGTTTTTACAGCAAGACAATCCTGCCCAACATGCAGCCGTCGGAATTCATGGACATCGACTTTCCCGCCATTGTGGAAGGCCGAAAGACACTCAAGGAGGCCCTTTCGGGCATCGCCGCCCTGGAACGGCCCGGGATCGTGCTCAATGAGGTCAATCGCGCACCGGCGGTGATTCAGTCTTTGATGATCGCCTTTCTGGATCGGCATCTGGAGGTCCAGGGGGTGTCGGTGGCCATGGGACGACCCTGGGCCTTTGGGCGGTACCAGTTTCGCATTCTCACCATCAACGAGGGGGAGCATTACCAGGTGCACGACATGGATCCGGCCATCCGTGACCGCATGATTCTGGAAATTCCCGTGGACGCTTTCCCTCGAACGAAAAACGACATGTTGCAACTGCTGCAAAGCGACGCCACCGATCCGGCACGCGCGCACGGGCCGAGCGACACCATCCCCGGCTTGGATGCAGATCACTTTGGTGACGTAGTGGATCTTCTGCAAACGGTGCGCCGCGTTCCCGTTTCCCCCGAGGCACTCTACTTTTTGGCCTACCTGGCCGGATTGAGCTACTGCGTGCGATCGCCCCGTGGCAACAAGGAGCTTGTGGAATTGAGCCATGATCTGTGCGAAGGGTGCCACCATGCGGCCGCGTTTCACGGGATCTGCGGCAATATCTTTGCCCCATCGGCTCGCGTTCTTCTGCGCTTGATGCGCGTGGCCAAGGCCTTCGCCTTTTTTCGAGCCTGGCGAACCAAACAACAGACCGAAGGGCTGGTGCTCAATGAAGACATTATCGCTGCCGCCCCCTTCGTCCTTTACTCCAAGCTGGCCCTGAACCCCCTGTGGCTTCGCACGGCTGCGGATCGACACAACCGGTTTTTCGGCGACAAGTGGACGGCGGTTCACAGCATTCTCCGTTGGATCTATGAGGAGCGATTTGCTAAACTTATCGATCCCACGAAAGAGGTTGGGGATATTCTGTTTCGGTACGGCCAAGGCATGCCCCTTAGGCCCAAGGACTACGAAAAACTTTATCGATATGTTATGGAAAAGGATCCTTGGGCCTTTGACCCCGCCCTCCTTCGCACCCTGTGGCGGGCCAACCAAAATCAAGAGACTGCCTGATGTTGGAAACCATCCGCGCTTTGGCCAGGGAACGTCTGTGGCGCCTGGAACTCCACGTGGGACAGGTGCCCTGCCTTGTGGAGGCGAGCATAGACCCCAGCACCTGGTGGACGCTGCACTTTCGCCTGGATGCCGAGGCCGAAAAGAAGCTCCAGCGTCTCGGCATCGATCCCCGTCACCAGCGCATCCTCGCCAAAACCATCGTGGAACACGAGACGGGGCACTGGGAAATTTGCCCCTTTGATCAAGAAGGGATCTTTCTTATCCTCGAGGGGGTCGTCCAGGCTCTGCGGAAAAGCGCCAAAGGCCGCGGCGCAGAGAAAACCCCGGAAACCAGGCGGTTTCTCTGCAACCTGGTGGCAGACAGTATCGTGGACGTGGTGCGCGCCTGGCAGGACCCGTCAGGCACCTACGCCGACGGTTTGGCCCTCCATATTCTCAAGACCTTGCGCGCCGCTGTTCCCCACCGCTTCTGGCAGGCCTACATGTACCTGGAAATGCTATTGTGGGGCGAAAGGACGGCGCTCGCTTCGGAGGTTTTATCCTGCCTGTGGCTAGACCACGAAGCGGAATCGGTGGCCGTGGAAGCAGCGGAGCACTGGGGGGCCTGGACCACACCGCAGCAGCTCTGCAACGCTTTGCGGCAGAAAGGACATTGGAAGACCCTGGCCGAGAAACTGTGCCGGTCTTTCCTTCCGCTGCTGCCCCCGGCCGACCAGCACATCTGGTGGCTTCCCGATGCCACCGGCTCATGCCACCTTCAGGGTCTTTTATACGAGGGCCGTGCCGGATTGGTGCGCATCGAAACGGAACATTCCCCGGCGCAGACGAACACCAGGCTGCCTTTGGCACCCCTGCTGCACCGGCCTGTGGATTTTTCCGCACCGCCGCCTCCGGACCGCATTTTATGGCAAAACTCCCTGGTCCTGCCCAGACATGGGCGACGCCCTCATCTGATGCTTTCCGAGGTCTCCGAGCCTCTGTGCCTGCCCGCCTCGAGCTCTTACAAGCATCCCATGATTCCGGACATTGCCTTCCTTTTGGACAGCTCGGGCAGCATGGCCTATGACCCGGATGCAGGCAAAGGAGACTATGATATCTTGTTACGGGCTGTCTTCGGTGTCTTTCGGTGGCTCAAAACCGTCAATCTTTTGGCCCTATTGAACTTTGCGGTGCTTAACTTTTCCTCCGAAACCTATTTCTCCGGATGGTGCAGCTGGCGCCATAAGGAAAAACTCTACGACATTCTTTTTCGCTATCAGGGAGCCATCACCCTGCTCGATATGTCCCTTGTGCGCCGGTTGTGTGAAGAAGCCCCTCGGCCTTTCGTCCCCGTAATGATTTCCGATGGAGACGTGATGCACTGGGAGCACTTCTTGCAATTCGTCAAGGACCGTTTTCGGCCTCCCGACGGGTTTCTTTTGCTGCAGATCGGCCAAAGCAGCGATCTGGCCAAGGGCCTGCAGAAGGCCGGGTTTTCCGTGACATTGGTGGATCATCCGTCGCAGCTGCGCCGTTGTGTCCTCGGAGCCGTGCAACAACGCTTGCGACTCTGATGGTCCCCCTGGCTCGCTTTCCTCCTTACTTTTTTCGAACGCGCCTCATTGACGCATCCAGGAAAGCCTGCTAAGGTGCTTTGACCGCGCTACGCCAAAAGCCCTATGCACCCATCGATGACATAAACCATGCCGGGGGGGGGGCCGAGAGTGGCCGTGTCCGCACAAAGTTCTGCCGAGCCAAGGAATCTGGGCGGGGGGCCGGAATCCCTTTCATTCCTTCCACGAGAGCAAAACATCGACAAGGATGACAAGACTGTTTTGGTCTGAACCCGGGATCGAATGTTCGTAAACGGGTTGACGTCAGGGGAGTTGGGCCATGAGCCATCAAGCCGTCGGAATCATTGAGGAAATCCCGGGGCCTTTGGCGCTTTTAGGCGTAGCGGCGGCCGTAGGGATTCTGGGCTACTTGGTTGTAAGAGGTTGTGCCAGGACAGCCAAAACCTGCCATGAAAAATGGCGCGACCATGTGCAGGATCTCGAGAACAAACGCCAGGAAGAACGAAGGCAGCAGCAAGAAATGGACCGTAGGCGCATGGCCCAATTCCAGCGTTCCCTGCAGGATCTGGCACAGCAGAGCGCGGTGCAAATGGACGCTTTGGATAAGCAGCGGAAGGAATGGGAAAAGAGCCAGCTGGAAGCTGTGGAAGTGGGGATTCAACAATCCATCCTTCAGGATAAACTGGCTCAGATTGAGCAGGAATTGAAAAATCTTGCGCAGGCGCAGGCTGAGCCCTCCATGCCACATGCCACCCCAGAGGTCGATCCGAAGGAGGCTTTAGAAAAGGCCAAAGCGGTCTTGGAGGCTCGGATCGCGGAGAGCTCTGTCGAAGAGGCCGTCCGCCCCAGCCAAGCCACATTATCTGAGCCGGAACCGAATGGGGATGCTCTTCCAACGCCGCCGCACGTCGATCCCGAGCAGTGGCACCGATTCCTCCAGTGCGTAGAGGCCCTGGCCGCCTTGCCTTATGCCAATTTCGAAGCACTCCACGCCATGCACTCGGAGCTCCAGGATCTCTCGAAGTCTCCGGGCCCGGATTTCGAAACCCGGCTGAGGGCGCTCGAAGCCCGGCTTGCAGAAATGCAAAAGGAAAACACGAAACGGGAACAGAGCTTCCGTGAAGCCCAGGATGCCTTTGCGGGACTCTACACACGGTGGTGCACCATCAAAGAAGACGACAGTCTCGCCCCATTGTTGGCCGATGAACTCAAGAGGCTGGAAGAGACCCTCACGGAGGCCAAAAGCCGCCTGGTCGAATCGGCCACCGATTTTTCTGCGCTTGCCGAAGAACTACGTGGAAAGTGCAAGGATTTTGAACAAACCGTCAGAGAGACTTTGATGAAACATCAGAAAGAGGCGGTCCGTGCCCTGTTTGTTAGCGTTCTCAAAGATATGCGGTACGAAGATATTCAGGTTGAAGACAGCGCAAAATGGGTGCGTGTGAAGGGGACTCGACAGACCCCGTCCGGAGAGGCGCAGGTGACGTTGGTCATGGATAACGATGAGGACCGATTTTCCCTAGACGTGAGTCCTCACGGTTTTTCATCCCAGGACGAATGCACCGAGGAGATGCGCGGTATTCTCGACGCTCTTAAGAAAAAAGGATTCGCCGTCAAGCTGGACACCTTGCGCAAAACCTGGGTGGAGGAAATGGTTGAGGTTGTGCGCACAACCCTTGCGCGGCAAGGGTACGCCCCCGAGAGAATCGTCGAGGAGCGTCAGGAAGACGGGGTGCGACTCACCGCAACCAAAGGGAAGACGACGCCGAAGATGGCGGTCAATACAGAGCCGACAAAAAACGTTCTTACCTGAATCTTGGTGCTCCGGGCAGAAAGGAGAGGGAGGAACCGTGGGGGCAGAGCACAATCGAGGACCGAAACAAGCTTCCAGCCTCGCCGAAACCAAGGGCCCACTGCAGGGGGTGGATCCTCACTACATTCAAGTGGATATTTATGGCGACCGGTTTATTCAACTGATAGGCCACAAAGAAACCATTGAGGCGATCATGAAAACATTCCCCAAACATGGGATCAGGGTCCGTTGGAACTATTGCAGCCATTGTGGCTGACAGCCATGAGGACAAGGCACCATGACGGCCGGGGGGCAAGATCATTGCTGTTTACCGCTGTGGCTTCGCGACCTTTTGGGGCAGCATGAAAAGGGGGTCGGCCGCATCTTTTTGCTTCACGGGAATATCAACGACCTGGTGTACTGCCCCATAAAAGACCATCTGTACCTGTACAGACCCCGACCCTTTCGGCATTTCCTGATGTACTGCCTTTTGGCGAAAGTGCTCCCTAACGAAGGTCAAAACCGCTTCAGCCTGTTGGTGTACTGCTCCCCCACCATTCCCCCAACGCTCTATTACCTCAAGCGGGTGTCCCAAAACGCGTCCCTCGTCTCCCTGGATTCCCTTCGACTGAATGTGGAGAAGTTTTTCACGGAACTGCCCAAATTATCCAGAACGTCTTTTTCTTTAGACGAAAATTTTCTCCAAGGCGTCAAGGCGGAACGCAACGCGTCGGCGGCCCAGCCGGACATCCCGTCGATGCTCATGGCCTTTGAAAACTGTCTGGAAACCGCTTTTTCCCCGGGTTTTGCCATCATCTTGGACTTTATGGAGAAAATCGCCCCTCGGCATCTTACCGGCGATGCCTTCGCGCATAACGAAGAAATCCTGCGCCGTTTCGCCCTATCCGACCGCCTCAAGGAATCCACCAACATGGTCCTGGGACTGACCGTGGATCGTGACCAGGTGGCACAACTCCTCACCGCTTCGCACAGCAGGGTCGTCAGCCTCCATGTCCCCTTACCCGGCCTGGAAGAACGCAAGAAATTCCTGGATTACTGGGCCGAACCCATCGTTGAGTGCGGCATGAAGCTGACCATCGGCTCCTTGGGCGACGAAGACACCGCAGAGGGAACGCAGAATCAAGAGGATGCGCAGAATAAAAGGAGAGCGCGGTTGGCGGGCCTATCCCGAGGGTTTCGCCTGGTGGATTTGGAGAGCATGGTGCGGCTTGCCCAAAACCGACCCGACGGCGAGCTGGATCTTGCCTTGTTCAAAGAACACAAGGCCAAGATCATCGAGGAGCAGAGCCTTCAGCTGCTGCAAGAAATCAACCCCGGGGTCGGCTTTGATGCCATCGGCGGTCTGAATTACGCAAAAGAGTTCCTTCAAACCGTGGCCCAGAATATGGCCGCTGCCCAAGACAATCCCGCCGTGGCCCAACAAGTGCCGAAAGCCATCCTTCTCGTCGGGCCTCCGGGCACGGGAAAGACGATTCTCGCCGAAGCCGTGGCCCATAAGGCCCAAGTGACTTTGGTGCGCATGGGCGATATTCGGGGCGCTTACGTGGGCCAATCGGAGAGCAACATGAGTCGAGCGCTGATGCTGCTGGAAGAGCTCGCTCCTGTGGTGGTTTTCGTGGACGAAATCGATCAGAGCCTCGGCCGCCGCTCGGAAGGCAATGAAGGGGACAGCGGCGTCAACCGCAGGCTCTTTGCAAAGCTCTTGGAATTTATGGGAAACGACAAGCATCGCGGCCGTGTTTTGTGGATCGCGGCAAGCAACCGTCCCGATTTGCTCGACGATGCCATGCTCAGTCGCTTCGATGCCGTCATGGCCATTGTGCTGCCCTACGACGTGAAGGAGCGCCGGGCCATCCTTGAGAACTTGGAGGCCACGTTGGGGGGGGTCACCTACGACGACGGTCTTCGCAAAAACCTTATGGGGATTGCCCAAGATCTTGGCGAGCTCCCCGGGCGGGCCATCGGGGTGGTGGTCAGAAAAGCGGCGGAACTGGCCGGGGGAAAAAAGATCACCGAGGAGCACATGAGGAAGGCCATGCAACGATACAAGGCCAACCTGGATCGTCGCTCCTACGACGAACTGACCCTGCGGGCCCTGATCGCCGTCAACTTCACGGACATGATGCCCCCGGTGGAGATTTTTCCAGATCGGCTCCAAAAGTGGATCAAGCCAGCCTTGGAAGAACGATCCAACGGTCCTTTGCAAGAGGGGCTGTCCCAAATCTTAAAGCCGCCCCGCCCAGCTCCTTGAGGCATTGCCCCCTGGGCGCACAGGATTGGCCGTGGACTGTCGAGCGAAACTCCTAGGCCCGCTGGAAGGAAGAGAGCAAAGCGGCCTGTGTGCCCTCCACCCTTATGTGATGAATCGCCTGGGGGTGGATCCCGGCGATTACGTCCACGTGTCCCCCGTGGAGAGTTCGACGCCTCACGAGGATCAGGTTCTGCTGCGCGTCTGGCCGCGGACGAGGGACGCCTGGTCCGAGTGCGACGACGCTCTCTGTTTTCGGTGCGACGGTGAAATCATCAGCCAAAAGGGCTGGCGCGTAGACGAAGTGTTCACGGTGAGGCGCTGTGAAAGGGTTCAGGCAGCCATCAGCGTTCAACTTGTTCCAAGCCAACGTCTTTCCGAGAACGAAAAACGTTCGTTGCCATCCATCATCGTGCACAAAGGCTGGCCGCTTTATCAAGGGGCCCTTTATGCGCTCAATGTGGACGGCGAGCCCCTGGTCTTCCGAGTGGTCTCGGACCATGCCAAGGCCGATGTGCTCACCGTTGGATGTCTTATTCAGTTCAATGAGCCTGAGGATCTGGCGAAACACACCCACATGATCAACCAACAGCTTGAGCTGGATCGTCTTCATCAGGAAAAAATTCTTCTGACTCAGCAAATAAAAGACATGGAACGGAATCTTCGCCGCTTGGAGGAAGACTGTTCCCAAATCGAAAAGGCCTTGCGGGCTTCAGAGGAAAAAGCTCGGCAGACACAAGAGGCATTGAGGGATTATCAGGAGAAAATCCTAATCGTCGTTCAGCAAAAGGCATCCGAGGAGCAAAACCTCAAGGATTTGGAAGAAAGAGTGCGACCCCTTCGTTCCGAGGAAATACCGGAGATCAACATTCCCGAGGCGGAAGAACGGGAAAGACAGACTCGCCAAGCCTTTGAAAAGGCGCTGCAGCGCTGGGAAGAATCCCTCAAAAAAATGGCATGACGCCTCCGGGGAGGGCAATCGTGGAAGATGCCGTGCAAACGCTTCGAGACAGCGTGAAGGATCAGCGCAAGGACTTGAAACGGCTGGAAAAAGAACGACAGTCACTTCAAAGCCGACGTGAACAATGGCAAAGAGCATTAGAGACACAGGAAGCCGCAAATCGAGGGCTCGAAGAGAAGCTGAAACAGGAAAAGGCGCACCATGACAAGGAAGAGGGTGAGCTGCAGCGACTCCACGAGTCGATCGCCAGCCTGAAAGATGAGGAACAAAGACGGAAGGCGTTCCACAAGGTCGTTCAAAGAATGAAACAAAGACTGGAAGAGCTTGAAGACAAGTGCCGGAACTGGACCCGTCTATGTCAGCAGCTCGAAGGGCTTACCAGGGATTTCAATTCTCACCTTTATCAGTATGTGAAGAAACACTATGGGGATTATCCATGGCAGGGAAGCGAGGAAGAGAAAATAAGGTGGATTAGAGAGGCTGAAGCGGTTTTGAAAACCCTGCGTGCGTCCTAAGAGCGTATCCGAAAATGCCTTTTGGAGGTCCTGCGCAAGACTGGGTGAAGGCCTGCTGCAAGGTTGCGGCCGAGGCCGCTTCCAGGGGTGTCCTTTCGGTGCTGTTGTGACGGGGTGCGGGCGGGGCGGTCGCCCCAAAGGGGCGAAACATCCTAGCCCAGGGAGGTCGACCATCGCATGGGGATGCCTCATGGGGGATTGGCTTACGCCCCTTCGGGGCTGAAGAATTGGCAAAAATAGGACCGATCTGCCCATCCCAGGGCGACGCCCTGGGCTGACGTCCTGTGCCCCTTTGGGGCGTGGGGGGCCATCCCCAGGCGATGCCCTCGGCTGACTTCTGTGGCAAAAGGATACAAAATGCATTCTCAGAAGGCTAGGCAAAGGGAATGGGCCACTAGTTTGGGCCTGGGGCATTTTGGCTGCTTCGACAGAGCGTTGGAGGGGCGATGAGCGGGGTATGGAGAAAAAAGGGCGATGGGATGGGCGGCAGGACGGTGCCGTGGATCGCAGTGCCGGCCCTGATCCTGATGCTTGGCGTGTGCGCTGCGTGGGCCCAGTCCCCGTCAACCCACATGGTCATTTTGGTGGATCGATCCGGTTCCATGAAAGAACCGGGAGGCGACCCGGAAGGTTTGGGGCGGGCCGCCGTGGAATTTTTGCTGGATCAGTTGGAACTGGCGGGACCCGAGAACAAGGCCGCCGTTCTGCCGTTCAGCACGATGGTCAAAGCCATTCCCCCGGAGGGGGTGACCTCCGACTTCGAAAACGCCATTCGTCCTCACCTTGGGGTCCTAGCCGAAGTGGATGGATGCACGGATCTGGAAGAAGCGTTGCGTCAGGGGCTTGGTCGACTGGACGGTGTGGAAGGCCGCAAGCAAATGGTTGTGATCTCCGACGGACAGCCAGAGCCGGATTTCCAGTCCGCTCGGGTGGCCGAAAGATTTCCCGAGCAGTATCGAAAGTTTCGCTCCAATCCCAAGGCAGAAAAAAGTCTCAAAGAGCAAATGGCGCAGATGTCCTCGGAGCAGATTGAAAAATTCTTGTTTGGCCTGCTGAAAGAAAAGGGCATCGAAGTCTATCCTTTGGCCCTCACGGGCATTCAGGCACACGGAGAAGACCTTCTTCGTAACATGGCCGTGCAGGTCACCCAAGATGCCGCAGCTTTCAAGAAAACCCTTTCCCGGGAACTTCTCAGGGCGCTGGAAGAGATCGTGCCCAAGCCGCCCTCTGTGCTGACCGTTTTCAGAGCGTCTCTCGATCAAGGAGGCCACAAGCAATGGGCCACGACCTTTCAGCTTCAGGAACCGGTGAAGATGTTGCGGATGCTCATCATGTATGGAGAAAAACCGTCGGGCGTGAGCTGGCATCTTCAGGGGCCCGCCGGCTCTATCCAGCCAAACCAGCCGGGATCCGCCCGTTACGCTGCGGCCAAAGATAAAAACGGAACGGGGGATGTGATCTTTGAACGGCTTTTTCTCGATGCGCCCCCCTTGGGAACATACCGAATCCATTTCGAATCCAAAGGGTTTTTGCCCGCAATCAAGGTCATCGTGGATGCCCGCACCGATTGGACCCTCAGCGTCCAAACGCGACCGGACCCTGGGGAAGTGGGCGTCCCTGTCGAGATTTTTTGTGGCCTGACCGGTGCACGATCTCAGGGACTGAAATCGGGTCAGGTGGAGATCGTGAATCCTAAGGGGATGCCGGTAGGAGAGCCTCTGGTCCTTCAGGAAGCCCAAAACGGCGTGGTGCAGGGCCGTTGGACGCCGTCGACGGCAGGCACTCACCTTCTCAAAGTGGTGGGATATCTGGATCCGGATCGGTCCCGCTCTTTGGCCGCCAAGCATCTTGTCCATGTGAAACCTCGGCAAGCCGTTTCTTTGCGGCTCTTGGTGCCCACAGCGACCGCGCCCGTCTCTTCCGGACCGCCGAACCCGCCGCCTCCTCGCGAGCGCCTCAAGGGGCCATCCTACGACCATCGCGGTGAAGTGCTGGATTTTCAAACTTTTACGGCGACGCGGACCCAGTATCAAATCGAGGGCATTCGTGTCGAGCAGTCCAGCCATCGCGCGGTCCCCGTGGTGGTGACGGTGGAAAATCTTCGCCACGAAGAAAGCAACTTTACGCTGGATCCGGAGGTTTGGTGCACGGTGCAACCGAATCAGGGAGCCACCTCGGCCGCCTCTCCCTTTCATTTCAACCTCACCCTGCGCTTGCCCGCCAATCTTCCGGTGGGTCTGCCCGATGGGGCTTATACGGGCATGGTGCGGGCGGTTTCCCCGGAGGCGGAACAGCCCGTGCACAAGCCTGTTCGCTTCACCATCGATCTGCCGGACTTTCAGACGGTCCCGGCCGATCTGGCGCAAAACGGTCTGCGCATCGCTTTTCGCTGCTGCCTTCCAGACCACCACTCCGTTTCGTTTGCCGTGACGACCGACGCCGCCAAAGATCAGCAGGTGAGCCTGATCCCGCCCATGGTTCTGGTTCGGGAAGGCACCGCCGAGAGTGTTTCCGACGAACAGGCTCAAGTGTGCGTGCACGGCTGCGACGTCCCTGAAAAAACGGTTACCGTGGCGGGGCACGATCGGGGTCCCACGAAGATCACCCTGGACGGTTACGTGCACAGCGCCGCCGTGCCGTCCGGAAATTACCTGGGGGAGGTGATGGTGCGTTCCCAGCTTGGGCGGACCCTTTACATTCCCGTCACCTTGTCTATCCCCTCACAATTCTGGGTCGATCGCATTCGGCCGGCCGCACTGGGCGGCTTGGGCGTGGCGCTCCTGGGCCTTTTCCTCGGACCGGCACGGCTTTGGAGGGCGCGGCGAGGGCGCTTTGCCGGGACGACCCTCAGCATCACCCGCCGGGCAAACGGCAGGGTCGCCGTCCCCGAACCGTGGCAGGACATTTTGGACGTGACCTACGTGGATCAGCCGCAAAAGGCCTGGCTCATTCGTTCCCAAAGGGCCACCGTGACCCCGCTGCGGTCCCAACCCGGAATGCCGTTGGGGCAGGTGATGATCCCGATCAACAGCGTCGCCAGCTTCTCGGTGCGTTTCGGCGGAAACTATCAGTTCGGCACCCGTTCGGCCAGCACGCATCGTCTTCAATTGCGGCTGCGCACCAGCCCGTACCGCCGCCGGGGACTCCTTACGTGGTTTGGCCTATTGAGCGTGACGGCCTTGGGCTGCGGTCTTTTGAGCTATTGGCCCCAATGGTTGTGCCGCTGGGTGCCCTGAGACCCAGAAAACTTTCTTCCACAACGATGGAGCATTGCCATGGTGAAGGTCGGAGAATTGAACTTGTTGCCCATTCCCGGATGGAGCGCCCCCCCATCCTATTTCATCAGCTTGGGCGGGTTGGGCTATTTGACCCTCAGCTGGTTGATGTACGAAATCAGCCGCTACCTTCCCGTAACCAGCAGCATGGGCAACACCGCCATGGCCGGCTTTTTGGCCTTGGACACGGACCAAGGGGAACGCCAAGACCTGCCGCCGTACGACTGGGCTCGGTCACGGCTGGTTCGGCTCTCTGGAAACGCCAATGACCTGTTGCGTCGCATTGATAACGGCGAATACCCGGGAATCAAGGCATTCCTGGAACGAACGCCCATCGTGGAAGAAATCGTCAAAAAAGCGCCGAACCTGGAGGATGGAGCCGGTGCCACACGGCCTCTGGGACGGATGGCCTTTCACGCCAACTGGAACCTCATCTACGAAAACCTGCAAAAGCTTGTGCAGAGCTCCCTTGAGAGCACTCCCATGCGGTTTGGCGGCGAGCGGTTTGAGCTCCAAACCGGCCATCGTCGAAATTTCTACGTGGTGTGTTCCTTAGCCGGCGGAACGGGAAGCAGTTGCTTTCTGGACATCGCGGCAGCCCTTCGGCATCTGCGCCATCAGTCTTACCAGCACGAAGACTGGAGAATTATTGGTTTTTTTACCCTGGCGGATGTTTTGGCATCCGACAAGGCCGTTTACAAAGAGGACCACAGAACAAGAATGCGGGCCAATACCTACAGCGCTCTCAAGGAACTGAACCACTACCTTTCCGGCGAGCCTTTCCTGGCACGCTATGGTCCTCAAGGGGATGTTGAAGTCCGTCTTTCCAACCAGAAAGATCAGGACACCCTTTATGATCTGGTCTTCCTGGTGGATACCCCCAATCAAAACAATCAGCCGCTCAGCGGACGCAGAGAAGTGGCCACCTTTTTGGCCCAATCCATGCTCCTTCTGGGTTTGACGCCCCTGCAGCAGGAATTCATGGCCCGACTCATCAACGACATTGCCACCCTCATGTTTCATCAGAGCGATCCCCCCAACGGAGCCGACGACGGCCGGGAACGGCAGAAGCGTCTCTTTTCCTCCTTGGGTTTGGCCACCTTGACGCTGCCGACACGGCCTTATCTGGAGGTGGCGGTCAGCAAGACCGCCTGCGACGTGTTTCAGCAACTTCGAGGAGCTCCAGGTATTGGAGCCACTCACAGTCCAGTCAACAGCATCCTGGAAAACCTTGGCCTGACGGCAGAAGGTCTGGATGCCACATTTTCCTCCCATCTAGGTCGGTCGCTCCCTTCCATTGGGGAGTGCATCGAGCAGATGCAAAGGGCCCAGGACCCTGTGGAGGAGTTGGAGCGGCTTCTTGGATTGGTGAGTGTCCAAGCACAGCGGGGCCGCGAGCAGGAGGCTCAGGTGACCGTGGAGGAGGCGCTCACGCGCCTCACGGGGGTCTTAAAAGGGGAACTGGCACGGCTTCAAAAGCAAGGAAGCGGTTCCTCCCCGCTTTCGGCCATCGATGCCGTGACCCAACACATCAACGACCTTCGAACGACGCTGCAACGGGAATTGGAGGAAGCCCAGGCTCGGGTCCACGCTGGTCTGGCTCCCTCCGGCATGGCGGCAGGCCAACAGGGAGACATCGGCAGCCATCCCGATTACGTTCAGTTGCGCGACGCCATGCGTGAGGCACAGCAGGCGAATCGATGGACTCGATGGCTTCGCCGCATATTTTCTCGAGATGAACCCTTGAGTCCCTTTGCAGCGGATCTGGAGCACGTCCTGGGTCTCTTTGTGGCCGCGGAAGAGGCCGTTGTGCGGATGCGCATTTGGCCTTACAAGATTCAGTTCTTGGACCGCATCGTGTTTCTTCTGACCGAGGAAAATAAGCGTCTCGAAGAAGCCGCTCAGGCGTTGGAGCGCCTGGAAGACGAACTGACGAGACGTTGGTGGGCCCACGAGCAGGCGGCTTCTTTTACATATCGCCACGAACTCGCAGCCTTGTCTTTTAAAGACTACTGGGAACAGCTCTTCCTGCATGGCACCGCTTATGCCACGCAAAAATCCACGTGGGTTGAAGAGCTCCGCCACCAGGGATTGCCGGTCCCTGGGGGGAATCGAGTGATGTTCGATGCGTGGTGGCAATACCCTTGTTCGGACGTGGTCGATGCCCTGCATGCTTTCTGCCGTGAAAAGTTACTGTCCCTGACCGATATCGCGGAAGACCTGGACCTCGAGAACGCGCCAAGACCCCTGCAATGGGGGCTGGACAGCAGCTGCTTTCTCCCTCAACAGACCCCCACGCCTTTCATGGCCACGATCCAGGAATGGAAACGTCGAGCCGGTCCCAGTCTTCTTTTCCGTGGCGGTGCCATTGACGAAACGCGGCATTATGTGATCTCCGGATGCCGTACGCGGCAGAATTCCTGGAACGACGTTCTGAATCTTGTGGGACTGAACATGATGGAAGGCGGCCCCCCGAATAAGGCCACGTTGCTCACCATGCGACTGGGCTTTTCCATCCAAACCGTAGCCCGCGTGGACGATTGGTTTTCAAAAGCCTACGTTCCCCTCGTGCGCGGCGGTTGGCCTCTGCACCTTTTTCAGCCCAAGGAAGTGGACAGAATGGTCGAGCCTTTTCTCGGGTGGCTGAAAGAGATGCCCACCCGCGACGAAGCCGCAGATCTTGTAAAGGAAGCCGTTGACGCCTTCGTGTGCAGTTTTACGCTGAATAACGGAAAGGAATACCTGGTCGTGGATTCTTTGGGAGACTTTCCCTCGTCCATCCGGAGCCTCCTCTACGAAGCCTCGCCGCAGCAAGTCCACCATGAGCAGCAAAAAATCCTCAATTTTCTGGATAACCAGCCTCGAGCCCGAGCTTTTTTGGCGCAACAGGCGGAAGCCGACATTCAAAACGGCAACTCCAGGAACGTGTTTGATGCCCTGATCCAGAAGGGCATTTTGCAAAAGGGCAGTTCTTCAGACTATGCTTTGGGAACCCAATACTACGAAAAAGCCAAAGACGTGCCGGAGTTGATCGACTTCTTTTTTCCAGTGGTTCGGCAAAGGGAAAAGGCCCCCGAGCGGGAAGAATTCATCGCTCTATTGACCAGCCAGGAGGCGCTGTGCCGCTGGTTCGTCAAAAAGGTGGTGAGGGCCTTGATTGCCGATCATCGGCGCGATGAGACTCGTCGTCGGCTCAACAAGGGAGAGTTTTCGGACTTTTTGGAAACGGTTTTGGCGATGTATCTGCGCTGACCGAAAGAGCGGTTTTCATGGATGACGACTTGTGCCCAAAGACCTATGTGCACATTTTTCTCGATTGGGCCCAAGAGACCCGACCGTTCTGGATTGCCTGTCATCATCATGACATGGTGAGAAATCTCGTGGAGCCTTTTCTCACCTACCGCGAAAATCGCGCACAGCTACGCCTGTTTCAAGCTTCGGAAGGGGGCGTCCAGCTGCTTTGCGACCGAGTGGCCGCCGGGGGGCTGCCCTCGGGCAAAAGAGTGGTCTTTTCTCTCCGGGATTCGCTTCCCGAGGGTTCGTTTTCCGCTCTGTGGCTTCTCGCGGATCGGACGCCCATGTTAACCTCTTGGCGGCCCAGGCTTTACGGGCCTTTCGAGCTGCCCAAAATCTTCGGGCCGGCCGTTCGACTGACCATGCCGGGGCAATCCATCCCCTCGCAACTCCTTGCCCTTAGCTCTCCCGCCGGCGAAGCGCCCAGGTTGTTGGCCGTTGCCGATGGCACCCTGTGCCTCTTTCGCCCCGATGGAAACGCTTGCCACCGTCCGGTGGTCTGGGTGAACGGGGGCCCTCGAGCCCACGTCCTTCATGCCGGCTACGTACCCCGGCCCGAACGCCTGCTGGTGACCACGGAGCGCCAGGTTTGGCGTGGGCGGCTCGATACCGAGGGGGCGGCCTTTGAACCCGTGGCCGATCTTTCGGGTCCGGTGGCCTTTTGCACCCCCGGAGCCGACGGACGCCTTGTGTACGGCGTGCGAGAGAACAACACCACGCGTCTGTTTATTCGAGATATTCACAACCATCAGCACGAGGTGAACCTTCCGATAGACGAGCCTTTTCCAACCGTCGGCGATGCTTTGTGGAACCGCGACGGATCGCTCCTGGTCCTGGATTCGGCCCGCAAGTCTCTGGGAGTCCTCTATGAAGATCCGCCCGGGCAATGGCGCACACGGACCCTTTACGACACACAAGCTTCCGAGCTGCACATCACCGTGGATGCGCATGGCGTCCTCTATGTTTTGGATCCCCACAGGAATCGATTGCGACTTTACTTTGATGCCAGCAGCTGGGTGTGCCGCGCCTGCGGTCGGCGTCTTCCGCGCGAGCCTGACGCAAAGGTCTGCCCCGAACCGTCCTGTGATGGAAGCGGTCGTGCCTTTCCACCGAGCTCTGGCTGGATTCCCTGGGTTGACTTTTCTCTTTCCGAACAGATGCCCATGGTGTGCGGCCCCTTGGCAGTGGACGAATCTTTAAACGTCTATTTGGGAGCGCACGGCCCCGCCTTGTATGTTTTTTCCATGAGCCGTCGCGATGTGTGGGGAAAACAAGAGGATTGATCATGGCCAGATGTGATGGTTGCGGCGCCTTTTATCACGACAGTGCGGCGCACTGCCCCCGGTGCGGAAGGATTGCAAACCCTGACCCAGGGCTCAGGGCGCAGGCCATGGGGGATCTCGGACAGACCGATGAAGGCCACGGCGCCCCATTGTTTCAGACCACGCCCCCTGAAAGCGGGGTCGAAATCAGACCCGTCTCCGGTGGCTCGGCCCTGGAACAGCTTGGGGGCGGTTCTGTGGCTGAGCCTGGCAGCCCATGGCCTTCCGAAATGCCTTGGATCCCCGAAGATGGGGATCTACCGGGCACTCTCCCTCCGGATCTCCCACCACGGACCGGTTCGCGCGGCGACCTCTACGGTTTGGTTTTCCATGTGGAGCACATGCCCGCTGAACCGCCGGACTTCAATGGATGGATCTGGTTGTCCCGGTTTTTCCTCCTGTGTTTGATCCCCGGAACCTTTTTCCTCATGATCGCCCATGCTCATAGAACCTACGGGCCCTTAGCCATTTTTGCGCTCGTGGCCGTTTTCTGGGTCCTGGCCAGAATGCCGTTTGCCGGCATTCTGGGGTTTTTTGCCCTTTTGGGCTTGAGTCGCCTCTTCCGCCCTTTCGCGAGCCAAGGGCAGCGGCAGGTGCCGGTTCGGGTTTGCCGCATCCTGGATCACGAACAGCAGGAACATATTGTGCGAATCAAAGGAAACATCGTTCGAGGAGCCCTGGCGGAGCATGACCTGGTGGAAATTTGGGGGCGTCGTCGCCGGGGTACGTGGCTTTTTCGTCGAGGCTACAATGTCAGGGCGCAGGCGCCTATTCTGTTGGAAGGTCGCTACAGCTGGCTGCCTGCGCTCATTTTGGGCGCTCTGACGGGATGGATGCTGTGGGATTTCCATCGGCTTTATCCTCGCCTGTTGTGGTGACCCTCGACGGCCATGCCACGGGCTTTTGGAAACACACGCTCTCTTCCATGGGGACAATGACGATGTCGGACCAATCTCTCCTGGCCACCCACCTGCTGACGGCAGCCAACCCGTCTACTGGTCTCCATATCGCCCCAATGCCCAAAGTTCCCTTGGTGTTCGATCCAGGGTGGGGCTTTTGGCGGGTTCAGAAAATGGTCCGGTTTTGGGATGAAAGCACCACCGCGGATCTCGTGCAGGCGACGCAAAGCCTGACCCAGGGGATTCGCTTTCCCTTCGCGTGGGCGATGCTGCAACGGAGGGGCAGGCTGACGGCAGGCTGGACCGCCCCGAAAACGGCCGCGCTTGATCACGCCTTGGATGGTTTTTACCCAGATTTGGACCTGTCGTCGGTCACAGAGGGATTAGCCGCCCATCTTCACGACATGCCTCCCTTCCAGGCGGCTCTTTTGATTCGCGCGAGACCCACAGTGCCGGCACGTCAGGTTCCACAGGATTCCTCCAAGAAGGAAACGTTTGGCGATGCGCTTGTGCGAGGCCTCCAGGGCGAAGAGTTTCTCTACCTGGTGATCGCCGTTCCGGTCTCCGCGGAGGAAACCCAAAAAATGCTCCGAGAGGCTTATGCTCTGGAAATGGAAACCCGCGCTCGACTGCTTCGACCCGGAACGGCGCTGGAAAAGAACCACCCCGCAGGGCAACACATGGTCAGCCTCCTTCAAGGCTTTGAGGAAAGGCTAAAGGAAGGGCTTCTCTGCGGGCTGTGGCAGGTCTTTGCAGGGCTTTTCTTGGCCGACAACAAAATTGTGGGGGCGGCGTCGGGGCTTCTCAGAGGACATTTTCTCACAGACCGTGCCGTATCCTTTGATCTGCACCTATGCAGCGCCCACGGCCCTTCGGCGCAGAGTGCTGCACCGCCACCGTGGTCGATTCTCAACGGGCGGGAATTGGCGGCTTTGGTCACGCCGCCTGCGCACGAATGCCCTGGCTATCCGGTTCGCCCTCGCCCCCTGTTCCACACGCACATGGACGAGGTGGGGGAAAGGCCCATTGTGCTGGGAAGGCTTGTCCATCGCTTGAATGAAGCGGCTTTCTTCCCCGTTCATCGCCTCACAACCCACATGCTCATTGCCGGCACCACGGGCAGTGGAAAGACCACCACGTGTCTGTCCATTCTCATCCAGGCATGGCGCCGTCACCGTGTTCCCTTCGTGATTCTGGAAACCGCGGACAAAAGCGAATATGCGCAAAAACTTCGCCTCGTCTTTGGCGATGACATCGCAGTCTTTACCGTTGGGGACGAAACCAGGGCGCCCCTGCATTTGGATGTGCTGGCCGTACCTCATGGCGTGAGCGTGGAGGCGCACATCGGGTACATGATGCGTATCTTCAAGGCCGCTTTCCCCCTTCCTCCCCCCACGCCCTTTATCCTGGAAGAGGCTTTGTTCCTTTTTTACCAGCGCAAAGGGTGGGACGTGGCCCGCAACCAAAAAGTTGGCCGGGACCTCGGGGTAACCTTTGATGACCTGATCCACATCATTGGGGAGCTTTTGCACACCAAATACGCCGGCTACGAGTCCCAGACCTTGGGGACCATTCGATCGGCCTTGCTGGCCCGCCTAGAAACACTTACCCGCGGCGGTCGGCGCGGCCTGTTCTTGAAGGGCACCCACGAACCCTCGTGGAGGAATCTCATGGCAAAGCCGGTGGTGCTGGAATTTCGGGCTTTGCAAGAGCCGGAGATAAAATCTTTGGCGGTGCTGTTTCTCCTGTATCGTCTGATGGCCCATGCCAAACAGGACATGGTGTCCAACCCGGGCCGATTGCACCTGACGGTGGTGGAAGAGGCCCATCGCGTGCTTAAGAATCGCGAGGCTTCTTCGCATCCCGACGCCGTCAATGTCCAGGCGGCGGTGGTGGAGGAATTTGCCAATGCCTTGGCGGAGGTTCGCTACGCCGGCGAAGGCCTCCTGATTTTGGATCAGCAGCCGAGCCTGCTCAGCCCTTCCGTGCGCGCCAATACGAACATGCGAATCTATCACCGCTTGAGCGGAGGTGACGAGCAGACCGCGTGTGCCAACGATGTGGGGATGAACGAGGACCAAAAGGCGATCCTCAGCCGCTTGGCCCTCGGCGAGGCGCTCTGGATGCCGGGTGATGGAACAATGCTTCACATCCGCGTGGAAGCAAGCTGAACCACGGTGAGGAAGACCCATGGGAGACACGAAACGAACGGGCGATGGGCTGAAACCCAGTGAGGTTCGGGAACCGCTCAGGCAGGCTTTGGAGGGGGAATCGAGCCGCCGGTTCGAGGAAAGGGAACCGGGCGAAAGGGAATTTTTAGAACCGGGCCGCCTGGAATATGAACGGGACCTGGATCGAAAGATCCTGGATCGACTGGAAGTGCGTTATGCACGCTGGATCGAGCCCAAACGGTTGGCCGAGGCACGGGAAAAACTGATTCATTATGAATCAGACCCAGAGTTTGAGGAAGGTCTGGGGCGGAGGGTGCCGGATTTAGACGCATCGGAAAAAGCCGCTTTCAAAGGCTATTACGACGGCCGCAGCCTTCATGTGCGACGGGACATAGAAGGGCTTTCCACCAATGTGCACGAAAGGCTGCACAGTCTGGCCGATCCAAAAGCCGCCGAGATCTTGGGCGAGCACGTGGTTGAGGGGATGACACAGGAATTGGCCGACCGGGAACAGGACCTCACTATTCGATTGTGGCGATATGAACGCCGGCCCAATGGTGGCCTTGAGGCCATTCCTCCCCCGGAATATTACGAAGCGGAGAAGATCACGTACCGAAAGCTGTGCGATCTGGCCGGGGAGAGTGCTTTGATGGAGGCGTACTTTCAAGGGGACGGGCGTCGCTTGCAGCAGAGCGTGGATGCGCAGTTGGGGGATGGGGCATGGACGGCCATTCGGTCTCTTCTGGAACAGTACTCTCGCTCCGGGGATCCTGAGGCCCTGGCACGGGCCCATCGTTTGCTGAGTTCCCGGCGCAGGGATTCTTGGTGACGGAAAAGAGCCAAAGAAAGGCGCACGCGGTGAATGTGGATCAGGACAAAAGGGGAAAAGCGGTGGTGGCGTGAAAATAGGGCGTTTCCATAAAAAAGCTGCAAAGATGCGAACCGGAAAGGTCCCGAAACATGCCTTCGACATCTCTTAGAGCTCGAAGTGGTCGGACCTGGAGGTCCCGCCGGACCGTGCACGCCTTTGACGAAGCCCAGCCAAGACCCTGTGTGATGTTTTGCCCCCAAGAGCAGCGCAAAACCTGAAGCATCCCGTCTCTCCTCGCATCCTCGTGATGGTTCCGTCACAGTAGTCAAACTCACTTGAGACACGGGCTCAATTTCAAGCGGTGCCCCCTGTCAAGCGACATCAGAAACTAGTCCCTTTGCGACACTTGGAATTGGCCCCCCTGGGTTAAGATTCTGTTGGTCTTTTTGACCGTTCGGCCTGCTCTGGCCCGTTGATAGGGAGAGCGGGTTGGAGCAAGCCGGCTCGACGCTTTTCACGCAGCCGATAGCTCTCACCGCGGATGGTGATCACATGGCTGTGGTGCAAGAGCCGGTCGAGGATGGCTGTGGCCACCACGGCATCCCCGA